>JACCDS011909194.1_pt1 | contig 44130 bp, 42 predicted proteins | sample 7446441 | NCBI WGS metagenome assembly JACCDS01 (sample SAMN15323445, study PRJNA562643) | freshwater metagenome | isolation source: river surface water | place: USA:Blue River Watershed | collected 2017-08-17 | reverse complement strand
TGCCTATAGGTAGTTTATCTAGTTGCTCTGCAAAAAAAACATTGGGAGCTTCGCCATAAACATAATGGCTTTCGCTGTATCGTTCGTTCCAAAAATGATGATTCATAGTAGCGTAAAGACGGGATGGTTCAGGTGTATGCGTGCTCGAAAAGTAGCATTTGTTGCTGCATCTATTCACAGCGCAGGGCAATAGCGTACTTTTATTGGTGTTGTTGAATAATACTCACAAGATTATTTTTAGGTACTACACCGCTTTGTCGCCATAAAGGCTTCCCATTTTTAAATAGGATTAAAGTAGGTACACCTTGAATTTGGTAGGCTTGAGCGGCCTGCGGATTTTTATCTACATCAATTTTAATGATGCTAGCGGTATCGCCAACAGCTTGTTTTACGTCTTTTAAAATAGGTGCCATGGTTTTGCACGGGCCGCACCATTCGGCAAAAAAATCTACCAAAACCGGCTTTTCTGATTGTATTATTTCGTTGAATGTCATCGCTTACTTTTTATGATGTAAAATTTATTAAGATGCCGTTTTCTTTTCCTCTTTTTTAAACATGCCACTAACCAATGCGCCCATCATAGCACCATATAAACTACTGTTAATAGGGCTAGAAGTGATAGCGCAACTACCCGAAGTGCAGCCTATAAATTTCCAGTAGCAAAAGCCACCTACGCTACCAATAGCTGCACCAATGAGGTAGCATTTATTTGTTGTTAACCACTTCTTCATAACTAATATCATTGGTTGTGTTGTTCGTTTTTTTGATAGGTGTGTAACAGCCCGATGCACCACAGCAACCGTAATTAAAAATAGCCATTGCTGTAAAGGCTGCGCCAAAAAATATAAATAAAGCATCTTTATTTACCACGGCTTGAATGGTAATTATAATGCCTATAGCCAACCTTACAAAACGCATAAAATGCCAATTGCGAAATAGGATTTGTTTCATGGTAGATAAATTGATACAAGATTAAAAGTAAGGTAGTTACAGTTACCCCATTGGTATCAAAAGTTACAATTGCATTGATCATATTGCCTATTACTAATAACTATATTTATTCATGTCTATTGAAAAACCCTCCCGAAAGTTGTAAACTTTCGGGAGGGTACGTTACAAATGGGTTGCGTTAAGGATTGAAGCGGTTACCCCACAGCCGACATCCTGAAAGGTGGCGGCGAGGAGTATGAGCGAAAAGCCTGACCCGAAGGGGAACGCCCAAAAAGCAACCAATAATCCTTCGAAATGGTAGTTGCCCGTTTCGTGTACGGTGTTGTATTTGTGACGATAAGGGTTATTTTTTTTGGTGGTAAATGGGTAAGTGAAACAAATGCAGTTGGTGCAGTAGGTGCAGTAAAGTTTGCTTTTGATAGTCGTTTAAATTGCCGGTAATGGTATGGGCTATCGTGTTCATGGCTGCAAAAGAGGCTGCTAATGCAGTGGTACCTTTTTCGGTAAGTGTTAAGCGTTTGCTGCGTTTGTCGTTCATATCGGTTGATTGCTGTAACAGTTCATTTTTTAGCAATCGATTAATTACTTCCATGCCACTTGTTTTTTCCATTACATTTTTTTCTATCAATTCCATTTTGGTAAAGGAATGATTGGGAAATAAATAAATGAGGAAACTAAAATCGTCGAAGTTGTTGATGGCACTGTCTGTCAGCATTTTTTTCATATGCATTTTGGCATATCGATTCAGGAAAATGATGTATTTGCTAATAACACTTTCTGTAGATTCTTCAATGGTTTCTTCTTTTTCAAATTCAATGCTTTGCGTTTGATTTTTCTGTTGCAAAAGCCATTCGGCAAATACAAATTCATTGTTCAAGGGGCCTAATTGCGATTCGTATTTTTCTATTTGTTGAATTATGTTGACGAGCATTTGATAGTTCATAAAAAAATTTTTAGAACAATTTTGTACTTAATTAGAACAAAATTAAACCAATCTTGTTTTTGCTTTTACAATAATTATTTTATGAAACATCCACCTAGAACAAAAGTTGTATTTATGAAAAAACTGGTCGTTTTTACTTTTATTGTGTTAGCAAGCCTACAAAGCTTTGCCCAAAAAGCCGGTATTGTTTACGGTACAGTGATAGACAAATTAAGTCAACAACCCATTACCGGTGCAACGATTTCCATAAATAAGCAACAAGCAATTACCAACGAAAAAGGAATGTTTAGATTGGTCAATATTGTACCGGCAACCTACAACATTACTGTAAAAAGTATTGGTTTTGCAGAAGTTACCAAATTTAATATTGTGGTAAATGCAGGAAACGCAACCGAAATCAACTTTGAATTAGAAACTACTAGTACCAATTTAGAAAATGTAACCGTGAAAAGTACGGGCAGAAAAACGGTGAAAGCTGCTACTTTAGAAACGCCGCTGAGTGTGCAACGCATGACTACAGAAGAAATTAAAGCCAATCCTGGTGGCAATTTTGATATTAGTAAAGTGATTCAAAGTTTACCCGGTGTTGGTGGTGGCGTAGCCGGTGGGGGTTTTAGAAACGATATTTTAATACGTGGTGGCGCACCTAATGAAAATGTATTTTATGTAGATGGCATTGAATTACCTACTATCAATCATTTCGCTACCCAAGGTGCAGGTGGCGGTCCACAAGGTATTTTAAACGTTAGTTTTATTGAAGATGTAAAACTCAGTTCTAGTGCTTTTGATGCAAGATTTGATAATGCCTTATCCTCTGTTTTTGAATTTAAACAAAAAAAAGGCAGCAATACACAACTACAAGGCAATGTGCGTTTAAGTGCCACCGAATTGGCAGGAACTTTTGAAGGACCCTTAACCAAAGGCAATAAGCCTACCACTTTTTTAGCGAGTGCAAGACGTAGTTATTTACAATTGCTTTTTTCAGCATTAGATTTACCTATCAGACCCAATTATTGGGATTTTCAATTTAAAACCTCTACACAACTCAATGCAAAAACTACGCTTACCTTATTAGGTGTGGGTGCAATTGACCGTTTTAGTTTTGCGGCTCCAAAAGAAGCTACACCCGAAAAATTGTATAGCATTAGTAGCAATCCTGCTGTACAACAAAACAGCTACACCGTTGGTGGTTCTATTAAACGACTCATTAAAAACGGTTATTGGAATTTGGCCATTAGCAGAAATGTATTGGATAATCAGTTAGATAGATACAGCAACAACCTAACGCCATCAGAAGCTACCAGAAACTTGAAACTAACAAGTGTGGAAGCCGAAAACAAACTTCGATTTGATGTAAATCAAAACTTCAATGGCTTAAAATTGGCTTACGGTTTTACTGCTCAATTGGTGAATTTTAGCAACAATACATTTGCAAAAATTAGCGAAGCCCCGTTGGTTGTCAATAATTTTAATAGCACACTTCAGTTTGGAAAAATGGGTGCTTTTGTGCAAGTAGGAAAACGCTTTATGGACAATCGTTTGGGTTTGAGTGCTGGTGTAAGAAGCGATGTAAACACATTTACCAATAATGGTGGCAATGCGTTGCAAACTTTATCGCCTAGAGTAAGCATCAACTATGTGTTGGCAGATAAATGGAATGTAAGTGCTAGTGTGGGTAGATATGCCAAAATTGCTCCTTATACCATTTTAGGATTCAAAGACAATAATGGAAATTTCGCCAATAAAAATGCAGATTATACCATCAGCAATCACTATGTAGCAGGCATTGAACATTTACCAAGTAATAACCTTCGTTTTACGCTAGAAGGCTTTTATAAAACGTATCAAAATGTACCTATTAGTGTTCAAAAGGGCATTAGTTTGGCCAATTTGGGTAGCGATTTTAATGTTTTGGGCAACGAAGCCGTGGTGACCAACGGAAAAGGAAGGGCTTATGGTTTTGAATTTTTTGCTCAGAAAAAGTTAACCAATCGCTTTTTTGGAATTTTTAGTTACACCTTTTACAAAAGTGACTATACCAATAGCAACAACCAATATGTTGCAAGTGCTTGGGATAACCGACATTTGGTAAGCATGACATTGGGTTACAAACTACCCAAAAACTGGGAAATTGGATTGAAATTCCGTTACCAAGGTGGTGCACCTTTTACGCCATTTAACGATGCTGCAAGTAGGGCTAATTTTTTAACTTTAGGTGAAGGTGTTTTAGATTATTCGCAATTGAATACACAACGCTTGCAAGCTTTTAATGCTAGCGATATTAGGATTGATAAAAAATGGAATTTTAGAAAACTGACGTTCGATTTGTTTTTAGATGTTACCAATTGGTATGCAGCCCAAACCTTTGCTCCTGCAACATTTACCTTTAAAAGAAATGAAGCCAATACAGCATTTTTAACCACCGATGGACAACCTATTCAACCAAATGGCAGCAACGGCATTCCTTTTTTATTGAATAATAACGAAACGCAGGTTTTGCCCACCATTGGTTTTATTGTAGAGTTTTAAATATCGTGTCTTTATCCCCTTCTGTAACCTATATCATATATTGAAAACCTCCTTTACCAAGGGTCTACAAGCAAGCGGTAATAACAGGTACTTACTTAATGGATTAGCAATGAAATTAATTGGTCATCGCTTTACCGAATCGCATTACTTTTGAGCTGCTTAGAAGCAGTTGGAACGATTCTGTTGTATCAATCGTTTAATCGGCTTTTGGGTAAGTAAATTACAAATATTTTAAAGGTAGCAGGTATGCAAACTTTACACAATTATCAGCATGTTTTTTTTATCGGAGTGGCAGGTACCGGCATGAGTGCCTTGGCACAATTTGCCGCAGGCTTGGGTATACAGGTTTCCGGATCGGACAGGTACTTTGTTGCCGGACAACCCAACCATACACAGCAACAGCTTGAGGAAGCGGGCATTGCCTGTTTTCCGCAGGATGGCAGTGGCATAGTGGCCAATACCGATTTGGTGGTTATTTCCACTGCTGTAGAAGATAGCAATCCGGAACTACAAAAAGCAATTGCCCACAACATTCCTGTTGTAAAAAGGTCGGCATTTTTAACCATGGTCAGTCAAACCAAACGAACCATTGCTGTTGGTGGCACTAGTGGCAAAAGCACTACTACTGCTATGATATTCGATATTTTACATTATGCCGGTTTGGAACCTAGTATTATTAGTGGTGCGGGCTTGATTCGTTTACAGAAAGAAGGAAAAATTGGCAATGCACATGTTGGCAGCGGTGAATGGCTTGTAATTGAAGCGGATGAAAGTGACGGATCGATTGTTGGCTACACTCCCGAAATTGGGTTACTCCTGAATATTGATAAGGACCACAAGGAAATTGATGAACTACTGCAACTCTTTACCCTATTCAAACAGCATTCTACGCATTTTGTGGTCAACGCCGGACATGTGTTAGCTGCCCCTTTTTCCCAAAATGCACAGTTCGACTTTAGCGCTCAAGGCGGCAATGTAGGTTATATCGCCGATGATTTTGTACAAACAGATTTTTCTATTGGCTTTGCCATTAACCATGTTCCTTTTACCATGGAGGGCATTGGCCGCCACAACATGGAAAACGCATTAGCGGCAGTGGCTGTAGCACAGCTTTGCGGAGTATCGCTACCTACTTGCGCAGAAGGCTTGGCCCATTACAAAGGTATTTACCGACGCAATCAGTTGATATGCCAACGAGAAGGTTTTTGGTTAATAGACGACTATGCACACAATCCGGCTAAAGTAGCAGCGGCAATTAATGGCGTACAACCGCTTGCCGATAAAGTAATTGCTTGGTTTCAGCCGCATGGCTATGGCCCCACTAAATTTTTGCGCCACGATTTTGTACACGAAATTGCCCGTACCCTTCGTCCGCAAGACGAAATATGGATGAGTGAAATATTTTATGCCGGTGGCACTGCCGTTAAAGATATTAGTGCCGCTGACTTAATTAATGACCTAAAGGCATTAGGCGTTCAAGCATATTTTGTTGCCGATCGCAACCAATTGGTTACAGCTTTGCAACCACACCTTACCAACAATTGCGTTTTGCTCTTAATGGGAGCAAGAGACCCTAGCCTCGATAGCTTTGCCAATCAGATTGCAAAGGCACTTTGGTAAGTGAACTTTTATGCTGCGTGTCATGTTTTTAGCTTATCGAGTCCTTTAAATTTGCGCCATAAATTGTGTATATGAAAATTGCAGATATTAGAAAAGAATACAAATTACAATCGCTTAACGAAGCAGATGTAGCCATACACCCGATTGAACAATTCACAAAATGGTGGAATGAGGCGGTTAATAGCAATATTGATGAAGTAAATGCCATGACCCTTTCAACTATCAGTACCGAGGGCTATCCGTCCTCACGCATTGTGCTGTTAAAGGAATATACCCAACAAGGCTTTGTTTTTTTCACCAACTACCTGAGTCAAAAAGGACAAGAAATTGCTGTAACGCCTAAGGTATCGCTTGTGTTTTTTTGGAAAGAATTGGAACGTCAAGTTTGTATAAAAGGTACTGTTTCTAAAATTGCTGAAAATGAAAGCGATACCTATTTTTTTAGCAGACCCATATCGAGCCGTATTGGCGCATGGAGCTCTATGCAAAGCAGTGTTATTGCCGATAGAAGTATTTTAGAACAAAACCAACGCACGTACGAAGCACAATTTGGCAACAATGTACCTAGACCTCCACATTGGGGGGGCTACCTTATAAGTCCGGTGGAAATAGAATTTTGGCAAGGCCGCAGCAGTCGTTTGCACGATCGTATTAGGTATCGCCTGCAAACCGATGGCAGTTGGCTGCATAGCCGATTAGCTCCGTAAAGATGGTTCCAAAAAATACTTACTGCTGCATGAAGGCTACCTAGTGAAAAATGCCTACCAATATTTGTATCTTTCAAAGGCTGTCCCAATCCATTTCCATCAAAAAATAGCATTACACCCAACCAAACCAACTACATACAACTACCTACCGAACAGCTACTGCTCAATTTCGGAAACTTAGGTACAAATTTTTACAATTTACCAACACAGCGATGTTTATATTTGTCGATATATAATCTTTATGCTTAAAAACGTACTGTGTTCTATAGGTTTCCTTTTCTGTTGCATTACAACTGTATTGGGTCAAAATGATGCCTATACCTATGCTCATGAAGGTGAATTTGGACTCTCTGTTGGTAAGGCCTACTATTTTGGCGATTTACGCCCCAATAACAATGTATTCAACAACATGCATGCACAACTTGCATTGGGATTGTTTTATCATTATCAAGTGAACGAATACATTGGTTTTAAACTTAGTGGCAATTATGCTAAACTTGGCTATGCTGATGCCTACAACAACAAACCTGAATACACCATCCGAAACTTAAGTTTCGAAAATCAAGTTTGGGAAGCGAATATCACAGGTATATTTAATTTTTTTAAATTTATTCCCGCTATTCCGGAACACCGTTTTACGCCTTATATAGGGTTAGGTATTGGTGCATTTTACCACAACCCCTATACTTTTTATCAAGGAAAAAAATATTTTTTACGTACGATAGGTACAGAAGGACAAGGCAGCGAAATAGCGGGCGTGCCAAAGCCTTATAGTAAAATTGGCATTAATATTCCGCTAAGTATTGGCGTAAAATATGCCATCAATAGTGGTACCAACATTTTTGCAGATGTTTGTTTTAGATTCACCAACACCGACTACCTAGACGATGTGAGTACAGTATATAGTCCAAATGCTTTTACACCAAACAGTATCGGCTTTTTATTGCAAGATAGAAGCCATGAAGTAGTACCAGGAAATCAATTTGGCGTAGGCAAACAAAGAGGCAGTAGCACGCAAAAAGATGCTTTTGCTACTTTCCAAATTGGATTATCTTTTAATCTACAAGGCTATCGATGCCCTAAATTTTAATAGAATTTCATTCTATACACTACCTCACAGTACAAATGCCATATTTTGTGTTAGCCTTATTTAATTGGCAAAAACCAAAGCCTGCTCACCTAAGCTGTATGGGTATCAGCTCTAGTTAAGAATAGTATAAAGTATAAGTCAGCACACTTTTCAGCAACAATTTTTCCAAAGAAAATGGGCTATCTATTTAAAAACAGATAGCCCACCCTTTTATATGAAATGTAATTTTAAGGTAAATGCTACTTACCTAGTAATCCAATTAAATTCATATTCCAATGGTGCTTTAATACCTGTGCGTTCCGCTACCTTTCTAAAGCGGTCGGGTAGTGCCATCAAATAATCTCTAGCTTTTTCAGCAGCATCGGACAATCCATTGATATCGGCAATTTTCCATTCCTTAACCAACGATTCTAAAATATCTGTGTAATCTTTTGTGGTATACACACCCAAGCGTTGAGCTGCGTCGCTAAAATGCGCAAATGTATCGCCAATTTTTTCGCCGGATTGTCGAAGAAAATGTGCAGGCATAACAATTTTTTGACGCATCATATATTCGAAGGCGAGCATCATTTCGCTTGGATCGATGTCGAATATTTTAGCAATAAAACTTTTGTATGCTTTTGCATGACGTGCTTCATCCGAAGCAATAACGCCACATATTTTAGACAATTGGTTGTTGCCGTATTGTTTGGCTAAGGTAGCTGTTCTACGATGGGAAATATTGGTGGCCATTTCTTGGAACGATGTATACACAAAATTTTTATACGGATCGCTTGCTGTTCCTATTGCCATTCCGTCGGCAATAAGATATTGTGTACTTATTTCCATCTGACGCATATTAACACGGCCCGACAAGTATACATATTTGTTTAATAAATCGCCATGTCTGTTTTCCTCAGCAGTCCACATTCTAATCCATTTAGACCAACCACTAGGATCGGCCTTTGTTACGCCATCCACTTCCATTAACCAACTTTCGTAGGTTGGCAAAGCCTCTTCCGTAATAATATCGCCAACTAAAACAGCTAAATAATCGTAAGGTAACTCTTGGCACTGTAATCGAAGTTCTTTAACATCTTCAATAAAAGTGTCTGAATTGCTTACCGGTAATAAATCAGATGGCTGCCAGTTTGTGTCTATTTGCTTTAAAAACTCGTCGATAATACTATCCATTTCTTTTGCAAGAAAATGCATTACCTCAATACGTGAATGGCTCAATTTCATGTTTCGTTCGTGTAAATTCTAAGAAGGTTAGTGCTAATAGCGGCGATAAAGTTAGTACAACAACGGAATATACCGCTATGATTTTTCATTATCACCCTATTGCGTAAGTATTCTATGCTAAATAGAGAAACATGTATGCTACAAAACTATATTTTGAATCAATTGTGCTTTAGCCAAATGGTCGGTATTATAATGCAACCCTCGACTTTCTTTTCTAAATTGCGCCCCTTTCACAATTAAATACGCTACTGTAATTAAGTTGCGCAGTTCACACAGCTGAACAGACACTTTGGTAGAACGATACAATTGTTCGGTTTCTTCATACAACAAATCCAATCTTTTCATTGCCCTAGTTAACCTTGCGTCTGTTCTAACAATTCCCACATAATCACTCATGATCATTTGAAGCTCCTTGAGACTTTGTGTTATTAAAATCATTTCCTTAGGCTCTCCGGTACTCAATGCATTCCAATCTGGAACTTTCAAATGCTTATTCATATGTTCAGGATCAATAGCTAGACTATCAAATAAAGCAACAGAATGCTGAAATGCCCTTTCTGCAAAAACCATAGCCTCCAGTAAACTATTACTTGCCAACCGATTAGCACCGTGTAAACCAGTACTAGCACATTCGCCACAAGCATATAAAAAACGAATTGACGTACAACCAAACTCATCTGTTTTCACCCCTCCGCAACTATAATGTGCAGCAGGTGCCACGGGTATTAAATGCTTGAAAACATCAATTCCAATTGACTTACACCTAGCCTTAATATTTGGAAAGTGAGCACTAAACTTTTGGTGATTCAGATGTCGACAATCGAGAAATACGTGTTCCGTACCCGTGCGTTTCATCTCATTATCAATTGCTCTAGCTACTATGTCCCTAGGTGCCAAATCCTTTCTTGCATCGTACGAAACCATAAATGCTTCGCCATGTTTGTTTCTAAGTATTGCACCTTCACCTCTTACGGCCTCGGTAATTAAAAAAGAAGGACTAACTCCTGTTTCAAACAAAGCCGTTGGATGGAACTGTATAAACTCCATATTTTCTATACGACCCTTTGCACGATACACCATTGCTACACCATCGCCAGTAGCAATAGTAGGATTTGTAGTAGTTCTGTACACTTGTCCACAACCGCCTGTTGCTAAAACAGTAATGGTTGACAATATTTTTTCTATTGCATTGGTATGGGCATTCAAAACATATACACCGTAACATTCAATATCTAAAGTAGATTTTGTAACCAAATAGCCAAGATGGTGTTGTGTTATGAGGTCAATTACAAAACAATGATCAATAATTTGTGCGTTCTTTGTTTTACTCAGCGCATCTAGTAAGGCTCGTTCCATTTCTTGCCCTGTGATATCCTTATGATGCAAAATTCTATTTTCACTGTGTCCTCCTTCTTTACCCAAAGAATAAGTGCCGCTATCATCTTTGTCAAATTGTGCGCCGTAGGCTATAATTTCACGAATTCTTTCAGGGCCTTCTTTCACAACTATGTCTACTATAGATTCATTGCATAAACCATCCCCAGCAATGAGTGTATCCTCAATATGCTTGTCAAAACTATCATTTTCTACGTCCCAAACACTTGCTATACCACCTTGAGCATATTTGGTGTTCGTTTCGTCAGAATTGGTTTTAGTGATAACAATAATTTGCTTATCAGGATAGCGATTGGCAACCTTAAGGGCATAGGTAAGTCCAGCTATACCACTACCAATAACAAGAAAGTCAGCTTTCATATGAAAAAATTCAATGTCCAATAGGTATTAACAAAACAGCCCGCCAAAAGATGGCAGGCTGTACAAAAAAAATTAGAAAATTAATACGACCATAAATCTTGTTCGTAATTAAATATTTTCTCTTTTATCTTTTCGCCTTCATACAAACGCAACATTGGATTTTTTTGGTACAATGTTTTTAAATCAATATTTTGATTGTTGTTAAGGGATGTTTTAGTTATATAACTTGAAAAAAACCTAGATTCAAATACTTCTTCCCAAGACATTCTACCTGAAAAGTTCTTTTCATTGAAAGCTTCGTATTTAGCCAATGTTGGTCTTAAATCAGGATAATATATCCAAAATAAAGGTTTGTCCACAGCTTGAGCTCCGGCACTAGGTTTCATTCTAGCAATGGGGCATATACCAATGATTCGAACAAACATTCTGCTTGCTTCTTTGTCAAAAATATACTGCTCTTTAAGTTTATACTTGTAAACAGAATCAAGATTAAGTTTAGCCTTTTTAGTAACAGTTACTGCCATAGAGCCGTCCGCTTGCATTACCTCTGTAGTATCGTAATCAAAAGCAAAGTCACGAAGCAATTTTTCAGCTGATATTTCCGTTGTAAAACGATCATCATCTACTGAAAAAGCAGAAACCTTTTGTGAACTATCCGGATTCAATACTGCTTGCATTAATATTGAGAAGAAGCGTTGATCGCCGTTATCTTCCTTACCATTGTATAAAAAAGGACGATTAATTTTTTCTCGACAATCAATTTCTCTCCATACCAATGTACTGTAAACAGCGTCATCTTCACGAAGGTTTTCGTAGTCCAATGGTTTCCTATCTTTAACCAATGAACGTTGGATTGCACTTTCGGTTCTTAAACTAACTTTAGTTTTTTCACCAATACCAGAACCAGTACTTGAGGTATCATACAATATTTTCTTTTCAGCACTAGCACTAGAAGTAGCTGTATTACCAACATTAGAAACAGGATTGTTTACAACATTGTTATTCGCACTAACTGGAGTACGAGCACCACGTCTGCCATTTCGAGTGGTCGAAGGAGCTGTTGCAGCAGGTGCGGGTGTTGCAGGTGTAACCCTTGTTGTTGCTGGCGCTTGTACAGGAGCAGAGGGCGCCGCAGCAGGAGTTGAAGCTCCACCACGAGGACGTCGTTGTGCATTGACTGCAGATACAACCACAAGTACAAAAACAACTACTTGAACTAAAAAACGCGATTGATTCATAATACTAATCTGTTAATAAGTATGTAATATTTCCTTCAATTTTTCTTTTCTTGCCACCAGGGCCAACTACCTGTATATTATCTATGGTAACATTTGTACCAGATTGACACTTCTTCATAATATCAAGCACATCGTTGTTAAAGGCATTAGACCCTGAAACAACAGCATCTTGATAACCAACTTCCTCAAACCCTTTCCCTGAAGCTACAAAAGTAAAATCAGTAACCTTATATTCAATACCTTCAAAAACAAAGTCTTTTAAGAACGCAAATACACCACGTTGTGCTTTGAAGCGATTATAAGCAACTTCACCAGGAACCAAGTTACCGACCATCGGTGAAGGGGATGGAACTCTTTTAATCGGAATATTGATTTTTGTAGGAGGGTTTTTTCCATCATTCGCAATTACTGTGGCAGTTCCTAATTCAGAACAAGTTACTACATATTGACCTGCACTTACCTTATTGTAACCTACACCTGGTCCTTGAACTTGTACAGAAATTTTTTCATCACCACCGCCGCCTGTAATAGACAATGGATTTTGCAAATCTTGATAAAATACCCTTGTTTTGTCCGTAGAAACAGTTAAACCAGAAGGAACACCTACAGTGTATTTAATTACTTTGTCAACGATAGCTTGTTTTCCTTGCTGATCTGTATAAACAATTTTAACTGTTTTTTGGTACTCACCAGGACCAGGTACTCTGAATTTATATTCAGAACTTCCATCAGGTAAATTAGTTGCAGGAGCACCATCAACAGTAATCGAAGGTTTTGCTGCACTACTGAAAGCACCGATACCAGCAGTAATTGTCATTTCTTCATCAGGCATCAAGTAAGTAGCATTTCCACTAGCAATAGCTTTGAATTGGTCATACTTCACTTTTACTTCGCCAATTTTACTGTGACAAAACTCAACTACTTTGGCCTCACTATTTCTAACGTCATTTTGAAACTTACTCAAAATAGTGATAGCAGCAATAGTTGGAGTCATATGAAAGTAGCCGTATTCCCAAGGCTGCTCTTTACCTTCCTTAGATTTGGGAGCAGTTAAATCAAGAGGAAGAGAAGTTGAAAATTCTTTGCTAATTTCAGGATCAATAGCTAACAATTGAGTTTTATAATCATTAAGTCTTTGATACAGTTCCTTTCCTTTAGAACCTTCAATAAATATTCTACTCGCTGCATCCAGATTATCTTCAGCGTAAACTTCTTGACCATCAATTTTTTGCAAATGAGATCCCTCTTTCAACACTTGCTTCAAACTTTCCAAGTAGGTATATAAACTTTCAGAAATTTCATTTGCTTTCTTTGCTTTTGGCCACCAAATTTCAGCAGTTTCCTTGCTAGTAGCATCTGTAAGTTTATCTTGAAACGATTTGAATATTAATTGATTTTTATTATCAATGGATTGGTTTGAATTTCCCAAGCTGTTGTTCACAACTTTAAAGGCATTTAGGATTTCAGAAGATACATTCAAAGCCAACAATGCAGTTAGCACCAAATACATCAAGTTAATCATCTTCTGCCGCGGCTCCTTAGGTAATGACATATCTTAATTTGAATTTAGTTGTTTTGATAAAAAATTGTAATTATGTAAAATATACAATTAACGACCTTGCATTGCAGTTAGCATACTGCCATAAACTTGGTTCAACTTACCTAAATTATTTGCCAAAGCAGCAATTTGTTCTTTCGCTCTTAATGCATCGTCTACACTACCTTGCATTGCGGATGATGCTTGAGCTAATTTGCCATAGAATTGATTCAATGATTTCAAATGGTTATTGCTTTCTTGTAATTCCAATTCATAAATAGTATTCAAAGAAGTAAGGTTTTTTGTCAATGCTTGCATTTGAACATGGAATTGGCTTCCGCTTTCGCCTGCACTACTAAATCCTGCCAAAGCAGTGGTAACACCATTTACAGCGGCAGAAACGTTGCCCAAGGCTGTTGCAGCTTCTTTAGTTTTTGCAGAGAAATCACTTGTAGATTTTACTACATCACCAACTTCACTAATTTTTTCTACGGTTGAACCTAACTTTTGAAAACCTGCACTCAATTTTGATAGATTAGCGGGAGTAATATCGGCTTCTTCTAACATTTTTTCCATCGATTTTAACGCAGAAGGTTTTTCCTTAGCAGCGGGCGAAGGCAAATGCACTTCGTGATCATCCATTGCGGGATAGATAACATACAGTATACCATAAACCAAGAATACAGCGGCCTCTGTTGTTAAACCTATTTTTAACCACATATCTGCATCTGGTGAGTGAAGAATTTTTCTTAGTGCACCCCAAATTACAATAGCAGCGGCTACTGATACAAAAATGTCTACTACTTTACCAACTTTAGCGGGAATTTTAGCTGCCATAGCTTTGATTTTTAGATTTTATTGTTTTAGTTTTAAAAGATTTGAATTTAGTCTGAACTATTTTAAATATTTAGGAGCTAAATCAATTACACATCTGAAACCGATATATGATTTAGCTGTGTCTTGATACTCGTATGTTCTCGTACTAGTTTGTAAGAAATAGCCAACGTCTTTCCAACTACCACCTCTTACTACTTTTCTTTTCATTCTTGGAGGATCAGATTGTTTTGCGTTGTAACGAATATCTGGACTTAGGTCATGAACAAAATTAGACGCACCTTCATAATAATAGGAGTTGGTCCATTCTGCAACATTTCCGGCCATATTGTATAAACCGAAATCGTTTGGCCAATATGCATCTACACGAACGGTATAAAATCCTCCATCTTCAGGGTAGTTACCTCTTCCGGGCTTAAAGTTGGCTAATAAACAACCTTTTTTATTTCTTAGGTAATAGTTACCCCAAGGATACATAGAGTTACTTCTACCACCCCTTGCAGCATATTCCCATTCTGCTTCGCTAGGTAATCTAAAATTGCTTTCAGCAAACAATTTCTTCTTTTCTAGGTAGCTATTTAAGTAATGAGAGCGCCAATCGCAATAAGCTACTGCTTGTTTCCAATTAACCCCTACTACTGGATACTTACCAAATGAAGGATGTGAAAAATATCTTTTTGTCATTGGTTCGTTATAGGCGTATGAGAAATCACGCATCCAAACCAATGTATCTGGATAAACAGGGACATCCTCTCTGCGAATAAATCGACTTCTGTTTTTGCTTGGGTTGGCATCTTTAACAGCGGCAGCAAGTTCAAATTTTTCGCTTCTGAATTTTATTTTGGCTAAGTCCAATTCCGGTTTGCCGTACAAACGATCGTCTATTGAAAGCAATAAATTGGTTTTACCTAAGGTTTCCATTGCGTTTTTCTGACCAAGCAATTTTTTTGCTTCTGACCATACCACCGATGTATCACCATTACCGCCTGCAGAAGGAGAAGTAACTTTAATGTATTTTTCTCCTACATTAACCGCAATAACAGAATCCCTAACCCAAATAACAAACTGACGGTATTGGTTATTGGTAATTTCTGTAGCATCCATCCAAAAACCTGGGATAGAAACTTGCCTATTACGTGAGGTGAAACTAAACGTTATATCCTCATCACTTGGTCCCATATGAAATGTTCCAGGTGGTACATATACCATACCTAAAGGAGCTCCCATATTGGGCTTTGCTGTAGGGGCTACTCCACGAGCTTGTCCATCTTCAGGTGCATTTTTTGACTTACCACTTTTGGCACACGAGGCAAGACTTACAATAGCAAGGCCTATTAAAATGAAACGGTATCGGCTTCTCATCATAATAAAATCTATTAACAGATAGTGACAAATATAAAGGGAAAATTGATATGCTATCAATTCTTAATTATTTTTTAAAAATAAATTGCTATGGCGTAGAATTAAACGATATGTATGAAAGTTAAAATGTTTATAAATTTTTGTTTTGGTTTATGCAATCTTGCGCAAAATAATGATAAAATTCAAACCTTACAGCATTTTATTGGAAGATTAATGTTAAAAATTGCTGAACGCTGAAAACAACAGGCTTACAAGTTTGTTTTTCGCACAGATAAAATCCTGTTTTATCCACAATTTTCTTGCCTTTGCTTAATTCAAAATTTGTATTATCACCGTCTGCAATAAGTAATATTTTGTTTGGCAAGTACTTACTCAATAGCTGTTTTAAGTCTTCGGTATTAAGTTTGCCCACAATTGTTATTTCTTTTGTTCCCACTACATGCTGCTGTAACACACTTGCCCAAATACCAAACGATGTTGGATACCTAATTATTGCCTTACCTAACGATTCAATCATTTCCCGGGACCTTTTGTACCAATCATCCCGACAAAACAGCAGGCCTAAATGCATCAAATTTTGTGCCATGACTGCATTTCCAGATGGAATTGCTCCATCGTAAACTTCTTTTTTTCTTACAATGATATCATTTTGCTTGGAATTGGTAAAGTAATAAAATGAGGTGACTTTTTCACTAAAATGGTAATTGGTATATTCTGTTATCCTTTTTGCTTCAAGTAAATAATCGCAGTTACCCGTGATTTCATGTAAATGAATAAAGGCTTGTATCAAATACGCATAATCATCTAAAAAAGCACTCACTTTTGCTATACCCCCTTCCTTGTAAGTGTGCCAATAAGCTGTGCCATCAACACATTTCATATAAGTGATAATGACATTTATTGCGTTTATTGCCATTTGCTTATAGGGTGCTATACCTGTTGCTGCATAACATTTTGACAAAGCGGTTATCATCAAGGCATTCCAACCGAGTAAAATTTTATCATCCAAAGAAGGATATATTCTTTTGTTTCGTTCGTTCAATAATAATTGTTGGCAATTGTTCAATACATCCATCAAGTCTATTTCGGTCATGCCATGCTTTTCGGCTATCTGTGCAGCAGATGCCACAACTCTTAATATATTGGTGTGCTCCCAATTACCTTCATCGGATACATCGAAATATTCGCAAAATAATTGCAGCTCTTTTTCATTTAAAATCTGTGCTATTTCACTTTTGCTCCATACATAAAATTTACCCTCCTCCCCCTCGCTATCGGCATCTAAGGCACTGTAAAAAGCTCCTTGTGGCGATAGTAAATCTTGCTGAACAAATGCCACAGTCTGTTGAATTGCTTTTTTGTATCGCACATTGCCGCTAATGTGATACGCTTCGCTCAATACATTCAAAAACAAAGCATTATCGTATAACATTTTTTCAAAGTGGGGAGCCAACCACTCGTTATCGGTACTGTATCGAGCCAAGCCTCCACCAATTTGGTCGTATATACCCCCATCAAGCATTTTATCTAAACTTAATAAAGCTTGTTGCAGCGACGCTTGGTGACCGGTAAAATGATAATGGCGCAATAAAAATTGGATAGAAAAGGTTTGTGGAAATTTGGGTGCTTTGCCAAATCCTCCTAAAATAGTATCGGCTTGGGCCAATACGTTATCGGCAATCGTTTGTACATGACTGTCGGTAAAAATTGTATTCGCAGCATCGGCGGTAGCACTACCAATACCAAATTGATTGGCATTGATTAAGTGATTGGTTAGGTTTTCAGCTTGGCTTTCTACTTCATTTCGTTTATTTTGAAACGATTGGCTTATAGAGAGCAGTACATTTTTCCAGCTTGCTCTGTTGTATGCCTCAACCGGTGGAAAATAAGTGCCGCCATAAAAAGGCTTTGCATCGGGCGTTAAAAAAACATTTAATGGCCATCCACCGCTACCCGAAATTGCCTGCACTGCGTCCATGTAAATATGATCTAAATCGGGGCGTTCTTCCCTATCTATTTTTATATTAACAAAATGTTGGTTCATGATGGCCGCCGTGGCAGCATCTTCAAAACTTTCCTTTTCCATTACATGACACCAATGGCAAGCGGCATAACCTATACTTACCAATATGGGTTTATCTTCTTTTTTGGCTCTATTGAGCGCTTCTTCTCCCCACGGATACCAATCTACCGGGTTGTGTGCATGTTGCAGTAAATAGGGGCTTGTTTCGTTGATTAACCGATTTGCAGCAGTAGACATAATTTTGTAGTAATAAATTTGAAAAATTACCACATGCACAAACACATGGCATAAACAACAGACGCTATTTATGTAAAAAATCCACGCATTGTTACAGCAAAAATGCAAACAAAAACCTATGCACAAACACACGCTACGCTAGCAAGTGATTGGATAGCTTAATTTTTTTGAGATTCGGCCAAATAGGCATCTAATGCTGCAATCATGCTTGGTTTTTGTGGTGCCGGGGCCTTAATTGTTACCTCTAGTCCCGCATCTTCCACTACTTTGCAAGTGTTGCTTCCAAATGCACCAAGGATGGTATTGCTATTGGTTTGTTGAAATTCGGGGAAATTGTCGAACAAGCTTTTGACAGCACTTGGTGTAAACAAACAAATAATATCATAGGGCGTTTGTTCCAAAAGCGGTTTGATATCGTTGCTTACAGAACGATACATAAAGGCTAGGGCAAAATCGCATTTATGGCTTTTTAACCAACCAACAATCTCGTTATCTTGTTGATTTTCGCTACAAACATATAAGAAACGTTCATTTTCTTTGTGTTTATTTATCACATCAAACATGCTTTTGTTAGTACCATCGGCGCCATAAAATACTTTGCGCTTGCGATATAAAATAAACTTTTGTAGGTACAAAGCCACTGCCTCTGTAATACAGAAATACTTGGTATCTTGATTGATGGTAATTTTCATTTCTTCGCATGTACGAAAAAAATGATCAATAGCATTGCGACTAGTAAATACTACCGCTGTATAAGTGACAATATCTATTTTTTGTTTCCGAAATTCTTTGGCAGGAATACCTTCCAATCGAATAAAAGGTTGAAAAGATAATTCAACTTTATATTTTCGTTCTAAATCGAAGTAAGGCGATTTTTCACTTTCTGGCCTTGGCTGCGATATCAATATTTTTCTTACGGGTTTAATGCCATTTGTAACCATGCTCATAAACTAATAAAGTGCAAATGTAATTGAATATTATGCTATGTAATTGAAGAACGCCTTGTAAATTAACAGTAGGGGCAAAACCTCTATTGTGCAAAGGTATAGGAAAAAATGTAGGGGGTTTATTTTTAGTGAATTGCTCATAGCTCCTAAGCTAATAAAATAACGATAACAGAGGATACCTATTAATAATGCTATTGATATGGTAGTAGCAATAGTAGCAATATTACCACCGGAAAAAGCCACAACCGCAATGAAGGGCAATAGAAAAATGCCTAACATTTTGTTTCCTAAATACACAATGAATATGTATTGATTAGCCGCTTCTCGGATATTGAATGCCCATCCCGAAAACACGATAAATAAAAATTTGCCGGCATATACTACTACTAACAACATGGTAGAATACAATAAAAGGTGCCAAAACGGCTGTTGTATCCATTGTTTTTGGGCTACTATTAGGGCTGCATAAACGCCACCACTGATAATAAAAAGTAAATTGGCTAGCAACGATGGCAAAGATTGCTGTACACTTTGGTCGCGAATGGTTTTTTTGCGCCATGCTGTTTGAAAAAACTGTGCAAACAAAACGGTAAGGTAACGAGGAAATGCTACTCTGATAAAACCTAACAAAGCCATGGTAAACAAAATGGTGTAAAAAAGCTCATTTTGACTTTGACTTTTGTGTTCTTGTACAATGTGGTAGGTTGGATTTTTTCCAAATGGCAAATAAGGTATTGGCAACACCGATGCATATGTACTAGTATCATTCATGCTACTAGTAAGAACGGGCTGTTTTTGCAGCTGTATGTTTGATAAAGAATCTTTTGTATTGTGCAGTGTATCTACCATAACCGCCATAGCTAATGCGGTATCGTTGGTTTTTGTTGTGTCCATTTTGTGCTTGCGCAATTGCACTACACTATCGGCAGCCACCGGTTGCACCTTTGTATGGAGAGTGTCTTTCCGCTTAACTACTTTTTTTATCCATTGTTTTGCTTTAGGGATAGGCACTACGCTATCTTGTGCGGTTGCCCAACTAGCACAACAACAAACAAACAACAATGTGTAAAGAAATAATTTCAACGGCAAAATTTGTGCAAAAATACACTTTATCTATTGCCATTTAAAATGTTGAATACAATTTTATAGGTGAAGAATGTTTGGCACTTTTATGCATCATCTATTTTGCCCGAAAGGGCTATTAAAATACGCTCACAAAACCAATGTGCAACTTGGTTGTTCGCAAATTCAACCCTGCATCATTGCGTTTGCCCACAGCCATAGCAATGTTAAGTATTCCTTGTTTAGACTGTAAGCCTAGCAACAAACCACCACTATTATATTGATACGTTTTGGCCACTATACTATTTCCCGATACACCAACATCTGTAAATGCTCCAATAAATGCATTGGCTGCCAGTAAATACCGATACTCTAAGGCCATCACAGCATACCGATTGGTATAAATACTTTCTTCATCAAATCCACGAAGCAACTTGTACCCGCCAATTTGAAACAGCTCATTTCTGAAATAATTAGGCGACTGCAACCATGCACCTTGAAATGAAGTTTTGAATACTGAAAACTTTTTTATAGGAAAATAACGCAACCAACTTGCTTTTATTGTAATGTGATAGCTGTTTAGCTGTTGATTGGAATACAGCGATGTGTAATCGAATGCGGCATCGTTAAGTTTTAATACCGCATCTAATTGGCGAATTTGTTTTTTTCCAAAAGCTACAGATAAATTCCAAGCTTTACCCCGTAGTGGATTAAACACATTGTCAACATTGTTTAATTGATAGGCTACGGCTACGGTTGTGATACGCATATTGGCAATATCCGGAAGCAACTTAGTTATTTTAACTGCGTTTGTATCTACAAAAAGAACATTGGAGGCCGTTCGTTCAAGCCATATTTTGGCAGCTTGTGTAGTGTTTACCACATAGCCGGTTCCCAATTTCAAAAAAACATTTACAAAAGAGCTATCTTTTTTAAATATTTCTACTCCTGTGTAAGCATTCCAAGAACTGTTAAAAACATAAGGCTTGTGACCATACAGCACCAACCTAGGCGATGCCGCTTGTATTTGTTGCCAGTTGAGCGTTAATAATTCGCCACCACCGAGTGTATTGTTGAGTACCAAATTAGCGTCGCCCGTTAGAAGGAGTTTGTTACTTGTGGTATTTGCCGACGGCAACAAGCCCAACAGTACATTGGCTTGATTGCATTTAGTAGGCTGCACATATACATTGAGCACATACGAATTAGATAGCATGGTAATATCCCATTCTTTTGTTGGTTGTAAATAAGGAAGCTCGGCCAGTTTTTGCATAACTGAAGTCAATTTAGCTTTACTAAAAGCACTTCCGGGCAACAATTGTAAATGCTGATATAAGAAATTTTTTTGAATGGCCACATTGCCAACTACGTTTACACTATCGAGTGTATAATAAACACCTTTATCTATTTTCAATTCAGCCTCAATAGAAGATGACCGAGATAACTGAACATTGGCAAAAGAAATTTGTGCAAAAGGATAACCGTTGTTTTCAAAATACGCCAACAACTTATTGGTCAGTTCTTCCACCGAATAGCTATTGGCCAGTATTTGCCTATTAAATAAAGGAGGCTGATATCCTATTTGACGCAATACAATACTATCAGCGGCCTGCACATGTAAGGCATGCCATTTGTATTGTGCACCTCGAAACACCCATATTTTACAATCGCTTGTAGTGTATACCACACTATCTACCGACGCAGCTAAAAAGCCCTGTGCGTGCAAAAACGTGGGTAATTGTTGCACATATTGTTGGCAAGCAGAGGAGTGATTAAATTTTTTTACCGTTTCAACGGGTTTAGGCAGGGAGGAGCTATCAACATAAATGGTTGTAAGAGAAAAAGATTGCCCGATAGAGTCATTGGCAATGAGGCACAATAAAACCCAACAACAACAATAGTATAAGCTTATTTTCGCCATTGCATTTAATACATCAGCAAAATACAACACTATTTTCATGGCAGGCATATATATACACATTCCATTTTGCAAAAAGTCGTGTAATTACTGCAATTTTCATTTTTCTACACAACATAAGTGGATGCCGCCAATGGTGGAAGCTATTGTACAAGAAATTGACCTACGGCAGCAATATATAACTACTCCTATTAACACCATTTATTTTGGCGGAGGCACTCCATCGCTTTGTACCCCAACCCAATTGCAACAAATACTACAAGCTTGCCATCGGTATTTTTCAATTGATGCAGATGCCGAAATTACCCTAGAGGCCAATCCTGATGATGTTACAACCAACCAATTACAACATTGGCAACAACTTGGCATTAACCGTTTGAGTATTGGTATACAATCCTTTTTTGAAGCGGATTTACAATGGATGAATAGGGCACACAATGTAGCACAAGCCAAACAGAGTATTGTTATGGCACAGCAAATGGGCATTACCAATATCAATATTGATTTAATTTACGGAACACCCTCTCTGAGCAATGAACAGTGGCAGCAAAATGTAGCTACCGCATTAGCTTTAGGCGTTAAACACATATCGTGCTATGCACTAACGGTAGAACCCAAAACCACACTTGACAAATTGATAAAGCAACAGAAAGTTGCGCCCGTAGATGCCGGCAAACAGGCTACACATTTTGAACTACTAATGCAATGGATGGAAGCCGCCGGCATGGAACATTACGAAATATCCAACTTTGCACTACCCGGATACCATAGCAAACACAATAAAAGCTATTGGCAGAACAAACACTATATAGGCATTGGACCTTCGGCACATTCTTTTAATGGTACTAGCCGACAATGGAATGTTGCCAACAACATGCTTTATTTAAAAAGCATTCAACAAAATACCATTCCCATGGAAATAGAGTATTTAACAGCTACGCAGCAGTTGAATGAATATATTATGACTAGCCTCAGAACTAAAGAGGGGCTCGATTTACAGATAATTGCCACACAATGGGGCCAAAGTGCCGTTCAGCAGTTGCAGAAGGCTGCTCAAAAACATGCTGCTTATTTTGAAAACCAACAATCGAATAAGCTACAGCTAAACAAAAGCGGAAAATTGTTTGCAGATGGTATTGCTGCCGACTTGTTTGCTAGCGAGCCTACTCATTAACCAATTGTTTTACAACAATATTTGTTCAATGGTTCTGAAACCTTCTTTAGCAGATAAATGATTCCACAAAATATTGTAAATAGCCGTTGCTATTGGCATTTCGGCTTTGAGTGCCTTATTGGTTAAATGAATACACTTACTAGCATTGTATCCTTCGGCAACCATGTTTAACTCCAATTGTGCCGCTTTTACACTATATCCTTTACCAATCATATTACCAAAAGTTCGGTTACGACTATATAGCGAGTAGCAGGTAACCAACAAATCGCCCAAGTAAACAGATGCAGCATAGTTTGGGCAAACAGCATTTTGATCAACCATTTTTTGCAAAAAGTTGCCCATTTCGCGTGCTGCATTGGCAATATATACACTCAAAAAATTATCTCCATATTCTAAGCCGTGCGCAATACCGGCACCAAGTGCATAAATGTTTTTTAAAATAGCAGCATATTGTACACCCCTAACATCAGCATTAACCACCGTATTCATGTATTCGGTTTTAAAATGCGCAGCAATGTTAGCAGTTATTTCTGCATCAATACCCGAAAAAGTAAGGTAGGATAATTTTTCGGCAGCAACTTCTTCGGCATGACAAGGGCCAAGCACCGTATAATAATGATTGATTGTTACACCAAAAGCATCTGCCAAATACTCGTTGAGTAATTGATTGGTGTTTGGCAACATTCCTTTAATAGCCGATACAATTTTTTTGCCGGCAAAAATTTGGGGAGGAAGGTTAGCAAGTGTGCTTACTGCATATGCTGATGGAATGGCCACTACGAGTACGTCGGACTGATGAATGACTTGTTCTAAGTTGCTACTCAACTGTATTTGCTGCACATCAAAATAAGCGGCACCAAGATAATGCGGATTGTGGCGGCGTTTTTGTAAGTGAGCTATTGTATCGGTATTACGCATCCACCAATGAATCGTATTTCCATTATCAGTTAATATTTTAGCTAATGCAGTGGCCCAACTACCACCACCAATCATTCCAAACTGCATGACAAATTGTTGAATGTGTGAGGGGCAAAAATAGGAAACCGCTACCGAACACAACTATTTGATTTTGCGAACAGAACATTTCTTGCCCACAACCAACTTCAAGATAAATACTATTGTCTAAAACATTGATTATCTCTACAAAAAGCAATTACTACCCTACAGTATTCATTTATTTATTGTACATACTGTTTATCAAATAAAATTGTCCATACAACTGTTGATGGACAAGCTGTATGGACAATGAAAAACTATTTATTAAGCATTCGCTAATGCTTCGGCAGCTATTTTTGCTCTAATTTTTCCTTCTATTTCGTTGGCCAAATCAGGATTATCGTGTAGCAAAGTTTTTACCGCGTCGCGTCCTTGACCTAGTTTGTTGCCTTCATAACTAAACCAACTACCACTTTTGCTTACTATTTCTAACTCTACACCCATATCTATTATTTCGCCCAATTTGCTAATGCCTTCGCCAAAAATAATATCAAACTCTGCGGCTCTAAAAGGTGGTGCCACCTTGTTTTTTACCACTTTTACTTTTACGTGGTTTCCTACGGCGGCATCGCCATCTTTTATTTGCGCCGAACGGCGAATATCTAAACGGATAGATGCATAAAACTTCAGTGCATTACCACCGGTAGTGGTTTCAGGATTACCAAACATTACACCAATTTTTTCGCGCAATTGGTTGATGAAAATACAAATCGTATTGGTTTTGTTGATGGTAGCCGTCAGTTTGCGAAGTGCTTGACTCATCAATCGGGCCTGCAAGCCCATTTTACTATCACCCATTTCTCCCTCTAATTCACTTTTGGGAACCAATGCCGCTACAGAATCGATTACCACAACATCTAATGCGCCCGACAAGATGAGTCGGTCTGCTATTTCCAAGGCTTGTTCGCCATAATCCGGCTGCGAAATCAATAAATTATCTACATCTACTCCCAATTTTTTGGCGTAATTGCTATCAAAAGCATGTTCCGCATCTATAATTGCACACATACCTCCTTTTTTCTGTGCCTCTGCTATAATATGTGTGGCAATTGTAGTTTTACCGCTACTTTCAGGTCCATAAATTTCTACAATACGTCCTTTCGGTATTCCGCCTACGCCTAATGCCACATCGAGCCCTATAGAACCGGTAGAAATTACTTCCATTGGTTCGGTGCTCTTTTCATTCATCATCATTACACTTCCTTTGCCAAAATCTTTGTCGATTTTGTCCATTGTTAGCTTCAGTGCTTTTAGCTTTTCGGCGTTACTCATAATTGGGTTATTTTAATTGATGCGTGAAAGTACAATTTTTTTTATTCCTAACTAATTATTTTAGTATTATTTGTGAATTTGGTGAATTAACAATCCAAGCCATTTAAGTTTAACGGTGGCTACACTTATTAATGTGTACCTTGCTGTGCAAGCAACTGTTATGAACAAACCCTATTTTAATTATTACTCCGGTCATGAAGCAAAATTATTTCCGGAACAAAAACAATTAATTACATACAGTTTTGCCGGTGAAGAGTTTACCATAGTGGGCAATATAGAAATAAAAGAACCATTTATTTACTTGTACGAATACAGAGGGTTGCTTGTGGGTACCGAATTTTTGATTTCTTTTGCTAAAGCATCTACCTCTTATAAACTAGTGAATGTAGTGGCTGTAGCCAATGACCAATGATTAACGACGGTGTTCCGTTAATTAGCCAACAACGCTCCATTTTTAAATCGGGGTAATACATTTGCCACATCGATTGTTACACAATATTCCAAATCTTTTTCCAAGCCAAACTTAGCCAAGCGGTGCCAATGCGTTAGTTGGCGTATGTGTGTAAACATATCGTTTTTATGTAGCAAATACATTTGTTCGGCCATTAAACTACTATCGCAATGGATGGTAAAATGTTCTTTAATTTGGTGTATAACTGCTCCGGCAAATAGGGTGTCTTCTAAATTAAACCGATCTTTCCAAGCACTACAACCTAGTATTACTTCTTTCTTTTGCTGCACTAAAAAGTTGCATACTGCCGATAAATTGGGAAACGAGCCGGTAACCACCTCGCTAGCACCTGCTGCAAGTGCCATATGTAGCAATTTGGTGCCGTTAGTGGTGGTTAACACCAATGTTTTTCCTTCAATAAACGAGCGGGGATACTCAGCAGGAGAGTTGCCATATTGTAAACCCTCAATTATTTTGCCATCACGTTCGCCTGCTGTAATGCCATTTACTTGTTTTCCAATTTCTATACATTTATCTACAGCATCTACCGGAATAACCCGTGCAGCACCGTTATGCAAGGCGGTAGCGATAGTACTTGTGGCTCTGAATACATCTATAATTACGACTGTTGCATTGTTACAGTTGTACAAATGCAATAGTTGTGGCGATAAAACTGTATGTAATGATGGTTTCTGACTCATATTAAATGCTTAAAAAAACACAAGCTAACCTTGACTTATTGGATTTAGCGCACTTGATGGTTATACAAAAGGAAATTTAACAACCTTTGCTTTGATTTGGTTGTTGCGAATATTGATAAAAATTGGGGTATCTATTGCTGCAAAAGCCGTTTGTACATATCCCAAACCGATGGCTTTGCCTAGTGTAGGTGCTTGTGTGCCGCTTGTAACCACACCAATGTTGTTGCCATCGGCATCGTGAATGCTGTAATCGTGGCGTGGTATGCCCCTTTCTAGCATTTCGAAGCCAACCAATTTTTGATCTATACCGTTGGCTTTTTGTTGTTGCAATAAATGACTAGCTGTAAAATTTTTGGTGAACTTGGTTATCCATCCTAAACCTGCTTGTAGTGGGGTAGTGGTATCATTGATATCGTTGCCATACAAACAAAAGCCTTTTTCTAATCGTAAGGTATCGCGAGCACCTAATCCAATAGGCAATAAGCCTTGTGGCGTACCTATTTGCATAATAGCATCCCAAATGATATCGGCATCGTTGCCTTTGTCTTCAAAATATATTTCTACTCCGCCACTACCCGTGTAGCCTGTTGCGCTAATAAGTACGTTTTCTACACCGGCAAAGCGTGCTTTGGTAAAAGTGTAGTAGGTGAGGTGTTCAATATCCTTGCTACTGAGCGGTTGTAGTATTTTGGTTGCATTTGGCCCTTGTATAGCCAACAGGCACGTTTTACTGCTAATGTTGTGCATATCTGCGCCTACGGTATTGTGCTGCTGTATCCAATCCCAATCTTTTTGAATATTGCTTGCATTTACAACCAACATGTAATTGGTATTTTCTTGCAAACAATACACGAGCAAATCGTCTACTATACCACCCTGATTATTGGTCAGGCAGCTGTACTGTGCCTGACCACTTGTTAGTTTAGCAACATCGTTGGTGGTAACACTTTGTATCAATTCCAATGCATGGGGTCCTTTAATAATAAACTCTCCCATATGGCTTACATCAAAAATACCGGCGTTGTTGCGTACGGCTGCATGCTCGGCATTGATGCCGCTATAGCTGATGGGCATGTTGTAGCCGGCAAATTCGGCCATTTTAGCGCCTAGGGCTATGTGCTTGTGTGTAAAGGGTGTGTTTTGCATTGCTGAATTTTTATGCCATGTATTTATATATATTGCTACTATGAGGTAGTAATTATTTGGTAGGATGCTTGCGTGAGGGATTGCAGCGGTTACCCCACAGCCGGCATCCTGCAAAGGTGCCGGCGAGGAGTAAAAGCGAAAAGCCCGACCCGTAGGGGCACGCCCAAATAATGTATAATATATAAATTATTGACTAATTATAAGATTGCCGTGCAAATTTACGGCTATAGGTATACTGCCAAAAAATAAAAAAGCAGCGGGCTAGAAAACCCACCGCTTTTACACTAAAACCAACTGAGAAAATAGTTGTTTGATATATTGACTTAACTTTCTATAACAGATAATCTATTGGGGAAGCAACACCAATTGTAAGTGGGACTTTTTTGAGTGGCTATTTTTTTATGAACTGTTTTTTGATATCGGTACTTGCCTGTAGAATCAATAGGCTTGGACAATTCTTTCTTTTTTTCTTCCAACTCGCGTTGTTGTTGTTCCAAAGCCCTTTGTTTTTCTTCTACTTCGCGCTGTAATTCTTCGCGGCTTTTTTTGTATTCTTCGAGGGTGTTGTTGTCGTCCGATTCGGTATCAATGGTGCTTTTTTTGTGGGTGCGTTCCAATCCGTTATTGGTCATTATGTATTCCACATTGCAGTCCCAATCGTTGTATTCTTCGCCATATTCTCTGCTAAAACCGCCCTCGTCGTGGTTGTTACCCACAAATACATTTTCGTTCCAACCGGCATTTTCGCGAATCAATATTTTTTTGCCTACCGGTACCGCTATGGTAACAATGACCCTTTGATTGCGAAATTTGTCGGTTGTATTGATAGCTATCCCTTTATCGAGCAGTAAAAAAGTATCGGCCTGACTGATGGTGTAGTCAATTTTTCGTGCCAATGCGGTTGCAATACTTTTGTTTTTGCCATCGCTTAAGCGAATCATGTTTACTTGAAAACTATCGGTATTGGACTTGATGATGCGAATGCGGATATTTTTTACAAATACGGTATCGTCGTCAAAACTGGCAAATGGTTCTATTTTAAACCAATGGTTACTACCATAGTATTTGGTAAATTTTCCGGGTTTAATTTCAAGCTTGTCAATACGCGGGTTTGTAAGTTGCACGCTTTCTTCTACCGAGTTGCTGCGGTATTTGAAGTTGCTACTAAAAGTACTAATGAGGGCTATTAAACAAAACCAACCCACAATCCACAGTGCCGTAAAGGTGTAACGCATAATGGCACTATTGCTTTTTAGTTTGGCAACCCGGCGTACTATCCATGTAATGATGCCGATGATGGGTACCCAAATGAACAAAATGAGTGTACCTAAAGCGTACAAATTTTCGAGTCCTTCGTTGATGATGTATGCTTTGGCCGGTAAGAATCCAATGAACACCACACCAATACCAAACAAAGAAGCAACAATGGCAAACAAAACGACTGCTAGAATAAAATAAGCAAATATTTTAGCTATGAGTGCTATAACATCGCCTAAGCCCCTGCTTGCGCGTCGTGCTACAAATCCGGCTTCGTTGCCAAATTGCTGGCCTTTACTACCCACTTCTTGTCCAAATTGTTGTGCTTTGTTTTTTATTTCGTTACCAAATTTTTCGGCACGTCCTTTAAAACCATCCATATCGGTTTGGATAGTGTGTTTAATACTATTCAAATCTACCCGTTCGCCTTTCATTTCTAATTTTTCGGCAGCGGTATTGGCCTCGGGCAATATGAGCCACAAAATGATGTAAATGATGGTGGCACCTGGGCTAAATGAAAGGTTGAAAAAATCGGGAAAATCGAAAAATCCAATGTGATTCCAACGAAAAGCAATAGAAAAAAATGGTATTAAAAACAGAAGCCTTGGTATCCAAACATTTACCCCAAAATAACTGGCTAAGCCACCATTAACGCCGGCAATAATTTTGTTATCCGGATCGCGAAACAAGCGTTTACGCGTGCTGCCTATAACCTGTGTGGCAGAACTTGGTATGGCTACCCATAGAATGATGTAGGGTAAAAACACCACGCCCATTGTTACTACGGCAATAATGCGCACAATGATATTGTCAATTCCAAAATAGTTGGCTATACCGCTACATACCCCACCCAATACTTTGTTGGTTTCGTCGCGATACAACCGGCGTGGTTCTTGTGAGTCGTAGGAAGTGTTGGTTTGCGATTGGCGAGCATCGGCACCTAGTTGCGATTTTACATGGTCTTCTTCTCCGTCAAAATCTTCCGGACGCCCCATGCTTGCAATAATATTGTTAACCGCTTCGTCGGTAATGCAGGTGCTTCCTTTTTTCAATACTTCTGCAAATAATTCGGCTATTCGGCTTTCGATATCGTTAATGATTTCATCGCGACCTTCTTCGTTGGCAAAGTAGCGGCGCAAACTATCTACATATTGTTGTAAAATTTCGTATGCCGTTTCTTCAATAGGTACTACGCGCCCTTGAAAATTTATATTGATTACTTTTTTCATAAATTGGTTGTGTGTTGGTTATGGTTGTGTGTTTTGGTGCAACGAAGGTGTTTCGTTATGGGGAATTTGGCTAGTAAGTGCGTGTACGGCATCGGCTAGTTCTTTCCAAGTTTTCTCTAGTTCGGCATAAAAGTTCAAACCTTTATCGGTCATAATAAAGTATTTGCGTGGCGGACCGCTATTGCTTTCTACCCATCGGTAGGTAAGGTATTCTGCATTTTTTAATCGGGTTAGCAGCGGATAAAGGGTGCCTTCTAAAATGTTTAAGTTGGCGGCTTTCATTTTATCTACTATATCGCTCGGGTATACTTCGCCTTGGCGTATGACAGATAAAATGCAAAACTCTAACACGCCCTTCCGCATTTGACTTTGGGTGTTTTGTATGTCCATAATATTGCATTTAATGGGGGAGTCAAAACTTGCCAATTTAGGTGTAGTACCCATACATTAAGCAAGCTTTGGATGAAAAATATTGTTTGTATGGTTTAATTATCGGCCACGCAGGTAATGGTTCGCACACACCACCAACTTTTGATTTGCAAAACCATTTCGTTTTTATTAAACACAATGGTTTTTATGTTTTTGGCGTTTTCGGCATTACCTATTGTCATTTTTAAAATGCCTTGTTCGTCGATATACCAAAAGCCATTTTTGGAATTTTCGATTATATCGGAAGATTGCCAAGTATGGTTGTCGAAAAATTCAATATAACTACCATACGATATGGCTTGGTGATTGCCGATTCCTTTCATAGCATCTTGCTTAATCAGCCATCGATTGTTGAGCAAATTTTCGGTGGGTGCCAGCTGCGCTTTTAAGGTGGTGGTAGCCATCATCAGAATTAGCAAAGTACCTAAACTGATAGTTGTGAATTTTAGCGGTAACATATAAATGGAATTAAGTTGGTTGTTGAAAAATGATTTTATGCAAAAACGCGGCGTTTGTTTACAATACATTTTCTATTGCGTTGAATGTGCCATAAGTCGGCTGCACCAAAACTAGTCTTGCCGGTTGCCAATGTTTGGGTACTTACCGTTTCGGCTACAGGCTGTGCCAATTGTTGTAGTTGTTGTGCGCTTAGTGGTGTAAATAACGATTGTGTTGGATTTAATTTCATCACGATTATTTTTATTTGTTGTTATTGTGTTATTAGGAATCATAGTCGTTTATTCCCTTTGACAGCACAAAGATGGGAGTTTTTTAGTACTATACAAAACATAGTACTGGTTTTATTTTAGTAATTGGCTTAACTATTGAACCTTACAAAATACAATAGACTGAAAATCAGCACTTTATCATTTTGTCTGAAAGTTGAGCAACTATTAAATATTGACAACCGGTTATTTTTGATGATAAGCGGAAATTTTGAAAAAAATATTTTTATCGTATTTTTACGATAATTCAAAACAAAGCTTTTACTTTGCTTTATCGTACAAATGCGATTAATGAATTATGGCTATACACAAAACCACCTCTTTTAGTATACAAGAACAATCCTTATCGGCTTTTGCTAAAGCATTGGCTCATCCGGCACGCATTGCAATTTTGAAAGTATTGGCCGAAAAAAACGAATGCATTTGCGGACAAATAGTAGAAGTACTTCCCCTTGCTCAAAGCACCGTTAGTCAACATTTAAAGGAATTAAAAGACGCGGGACTCATAAAAGGCACTATTGAGGGCCCTCGTAGTTGTTACTGTATCAATTGGGATGCTTTTCAACAATTTCAACAAGCGTTTACCGAATTGTTTACACAACTATCGCTTCAGCAAAAAAATACCTGTTGTTAATTTTTAACCCTAAATTATATACACTATGTCTACCGACGAACAACTAAAAACGATGGTGCGCAATAAGTATAGTCAAATTGCGGCCCAAACCAAAACGGCCAATCAAGCGTCGTGCTGCGGTGCCGGCGGTTGTAGTACCGAAGTATACAACATCATGAGCGACGATTATTCGCAACTTGATGGATACCAAACCGATGCCGATCTAGGCCTTGGCTGTGGCTTACCCACACAATTTGCCCAAATTAAACCGGGAGATACTGTAATAGACCTAGGATGCGGTGCTGGCAACGATTGCTTTGTTGCTGCACACGAAACTGGAACCACGGGCCAAGTAATTGGGATCGATTTTACTCCAGCTATGTTGGAAAAAGCACGTAGCAATGCACAAAAAAGAGGCTTACAACATGTTGTATTTAAAGAAGGTGATATAGAAAACATGCCCCTAGAAAGTAATATTGCCGATGTAGTTATTAGCAATTGTGTGCTCAATTTGGTTCCCAACAAACAAGGCGTTTTTCAAGAAATGTATCGCGTATTAAAACCCGGCGGTCATTTCAGCATTTCCGATGTGGTTTTGGTAGGCCATTTACCGCACAGTTTACAACAAGCTGCCGAAATGTATGCCGGTTGTATTAGTGGTGCCATCCAAAAAAACGACTATTTGCACCTGATTACGGCTAAAGGCTTTACCAATGTTACCATTCAAAAAGAAAAAATAATTGTTCTGCCGGCCGATATTTTAGCCCAATATTTAACCACAGATCAAATTGCAGATTTTCAAAATGGCACTACCGGCATTTACAGTATTACCGTATTTGCACAAAAACCATCAACAGCTTGTTGTACTCCCGGTATGGGATGCTGCTAATCAACTTTATTAAATGATGGTACCAGCTTACAGCGCCCTGTAGCAGCATCGTTGCGTCGCAATCCTTTCATCGACCATGCAACTATGGGGCTTTTTTAAATCCTTTTTAACCAATTTACGCATGCACAAATTATCGTACTTCATCAAACCTTTAATCACCTTAATTATGGCATCTACCATTTATTTAACCGGCCATGCACAAAAAAACACCCTATATACACCATTACAAACCTATTTAGCCCAAAGCACCCAAGGGTTCGATAGCATTCCTAAGCCACGGATTGCCATATTAACCCAATTGGCTAACACCATACAAACACAGTTGCTCAAACAACACCAAGTATCTATTACGTTCATTTGTACGCACAACAGTCGTCGTAGTCACATGGCACAATTATTAGCTGCGGCTGCAGCCTGCTACTATGGTATACAAAACGTACATTGCTACTCAGGCGGCACGGAACAAACAGCTTTTAATAAACGGGCAGTTGATGCCCTCAACAATGCTGGCTTTATTATTGGCACAGCACAAACTACTAACAACAGCAACCCATTGTACAACGTACAATTTGCCAATGAAGGGCCAACAATACAGGCATTTTCAAAAAAATATACTGATGCCCCCAATCCTACAGCAAATTATATTGCAGTACTCACCTGCTCACAAGCCGATGATGCTTGCCCGATTGTGGCCGGAGCTACCGCTCGCATAGCCGTACCTTACATCGATCCCAAACTAAGTGATAACCAACCGAACGAAACAACTATTTACCGGCAACGTTGTCAACAAATTGCAACAGAAATGATGTACGTATTTTCATTAATCAAAGAGTAAAAAGCACCGTTAACCCCCCAGTGTGCAAGCAGCACATAAATAAGCTTTTCCCAACTGCAAAAACCCATTTTTACCAATAAAGGTGCAATGGGTTTTTAATATTTGTAGCCAGCCCAATTGTATCAATTTCCGGCATATTTAAGATGATTAAGCAATTGATATCGTTTCTTAACGAAAACTTTTAAAAAAAATTGAAAATTATTTACACAAACTATCTACTTTTACACCCTCAAATAACAAAATACATTAAACAAAAGCAGTTGAAAAACACAACTACACATATTATAACAGCTTCTACCTATACTGTTATGCCTGCTTTTACGTTTTTGCCGCGACCACGACGCGGTTTCTGATAGGACGAGCAGTTGGCAATTGCCCCTATCAGTGAACCAACTCCGGCAATACTACACCTACTCGGTGTGCTCATCTGTTATTAAGTTTCTTTACACATTTCATTCAACTTTTTTACATTGGAAAAACAAGATATTGTTGTTCGTGTAGCTACTCACCTCGATGCACATTATGCTGTACGAATTACCGACGAAATGGAATCTTCGGCAAAAGCTCGTGGAACCGGTATAGCCAAACGTAGCCCCGAATACATAGCATCCAAAATGTTAGAAGGAAAAGCCGTTATAGCATTAACCAATACTGGTCAATGGGTAGGATTTTGCTACATTGAAGAATGGAGCCACGGCAAGTTTGTAGCCAATAGCGGCCTAATTGTTAGCCCCGAATTTAGAAAAAGCGGCGTTGCTAAATTAATTAAAAGACGCATATTTGAACTGAGTCGCGAAAAATACCCCGAATCCAAAATATTTGGGCTTACCACAGGTTTGGCGGTGATGAAAATTAACAGCGAACTAGGCTACGAACCCGTTACATATAGCGAATTGACCAACGACGAAACCTTTTGGGCGGGCTGTAAAAGCTGCGTGAACTACGATATTTTGATGAGTAAAGAACGTAAAAACTGTATGTGCACAGCTATGCTGTACGACCCTAATGACAAGCAAAAGCCTACAGAAACAGCAGAGGATTTTAAAAAGAATGCAACCCTTTACGAGCGTTTTTTACACATTAAGCAGCTTAAACTATTAGACCTATTCAAAAAGAAAGAAGGCAGCAAGTCTAAGTCATTGTTTAGTACATTTTTCAATATTTAAACCACCATTACTTAATAATATTCCATCCATCATGTCACAAAAAGAAAAAATTGTTTTAGGCTTTTCGGGCGGTTTAGATACCTCCTTTTGTGTAAAATATTTTACCGAAGAAAAAAATTACGAAGTACACAGTGTAATTGTGAATACCGGTGGTTTTTCGGAAGAAGAATTGGTGCAAATTGAAGCACACGCCTACAAACTAGGCGTTACTACGCATACTACGGTTAATGCCGTAAAAGGTTATTACGATAGCATTGTTAAATATTTAATATATGGTAACGTTTTAAAAAACAATACCTACCCGCTTAGCGTTAGTGCAGAGCGTTTAAGCCAAGCCTTGCACATAGCCGAGCACGTTAAAAAAGTAGGCGCTAGCAAAGTAGCTCATGGCAGTACCGGTGCAGGTAACGATCAGGTTCGTTTTGATATGGTTTTTCATATCATGATTCCGGGTGTAGAAATTATTACCCCTATCCGCGATTTGAAATTGAGCCGCGAAGAAGAAATTACGTATTTAAAAGGCAAAGGTGTAGACATGAACTTTGAAAAAAGCATGTACAGCATCAACAAAGGCTTATGGGGTACGAGCGTAGGCGGTAAAGAAACCCTTAATAGCAAAGGCATGTTGCCCGAAAGTGCATGGCCCACACAAGTAACCAAAACTGAAGCCGAAGAAGTAAAACTCAGTTTTGTAAAGGGCGAATTAACGGCCATTAACGATACTACTTTCAGCCATCCAAGCGAAGCGATTCAATATTTACAAACCATTGCGGGTGCGTATGGCTTGGGTAGAGATATACATGTAGGCGATACCATTATTGGTATTAAAGGTCGTGTGGGTTTTGAAGCGGCCGCACCCATGGTGATTTTAAAAGCGCACCATGCTTTAGAAAAACACGTACTTACCAAATGGCAGTTGGGCTGGAAAGACCAACTAGCGCAGTTTTATGGCAACTGGCTACACGAAGGTCAAATTTTAGATCCCGTAATGCGCGATATTGAAGCCTTTTTAACCAATAGCCAGCAAAATGTAACCGGCGATGTATTTGTGTATTTGCAGCCATATCGTTTTCAGGTAATTGGCATAGACAGCAAATACGACTTAATGAGTGCGAAATTTGGTAAATACGGCGAAATGAATACTGGTTTTACCGGCGAGGATGTGCGCGGTTTCAGCAAAATTTTCGGCAACCAAACTTCTATTTTTTACCAAGTGCAAGAGAGTAATAAGTCATAAGTTTTAAGTGGTAAGTACATTAACCAACTTATCACCTACAACTTATCACCTACAACTTATCACTTACAACTTATCTCTTCAATGATTAAAGCAGGCATTATAGGCGGAGCAGGTTACACTGGTGGCGAATTGATTCGTATATTATTGAATCATCCGGAAGTAACCATTGCCTTTGTACAAAGCGGCAGCAATGCCGGCAATGTGTTGAGCAAGGTACATACCGACTTATTAGGCGATACCGATATTTGTTTTTCGGCGGCACACCATTACGACGTAGATGTGATTTTCTTTTGCGCCGGCCACGGCGAAGCGAAAAAATTTGTGTTGGAAAACGATATTCCGGCACACATTAAACTGATTGATATTGGTAACGATTTCCGCTTGGCGGCAGATGCCTCCATCAAAGGAAGAAATTTTGTGTACGGCTTACCCGAAATCAACCGTGCAGCTATTCAACAGGCCGATAGTATTGCCAATCCCGGCTGTTTTGCAACTGCTATACAATTGGGTTTATTACCTTTTGCACAAGCAGGAGCGTTAAACGATGTAGAAGTATACACGACCGGCATTACAGGCAGTACCGGCGCGGGTCAGTCGTTAAGTGCTACTTCGCATTTCAGTTGGCGCGCCAATAATATTTCGCCTTACAAAACATTGACGCACCAACACATCGGTGAAATCATGCAATCGTTGCAGCAAGAAAGCAAAACAACGATAACGCCCATCAACTTTGTTCCTTGGCGTGGCGATTTTACTCGTGGCATTTTTATCAGTTCTACGTTTACCTGCCATTGGGATAAAGCAACCATTTTAGAGGTATTCAACAGTGCTTACCCCAATGAACCCTTTACCAAAATTTCCGCTTCGGGCATTCATTTAAAACAAGTGGTGAATACCAATAAGTGTTTGGTGTCGATAGAAATCATCGATCAAAAAGTAGTGGTACACTCGGTCATCGATAACCTTTTAAAAGGCGCCTCCGGCCAAGCCGTTCAAAACATGAACTTAATCTTTGGCTTAGATGAAACTATGGGCTTGAGGTTGAAAGGGCAGGGATTTTAAAAAGTTATAATTTGTAAGTGATACGTTATAAGTAAAGCCATGCAAAATTATCAAGATTTAAAAGTTTGGCAAAAAGCACATGCCTTTACTTTAGATGTATATGCGACAACAAAGAACTTTCCGAAGGAAGAAATATATGGATTAACGAGTCAAATACGACGATGTTCTTCCTCTATTCCTGCAAATATTGCGGAAGGATGTGGTAAAAACACCCAAGCAGAGTTTGCACATTTTTTGAATATTGCTCTTGGTTCTGCAAACGAAAGCGAATATTTTTTATTACTGTCTAAAGATTTACAATATATAAACGATGCACAATATGCGTTACTTTCTAACGAAATCAATCAAATAAAAGCCATGTTGATTGCCTTAATTGCAAAAGTGCGTGCATAGTTGCTTCAACTTAATACTTATAACTTATTACTTACAAACCCCATGACTCTCTTCAACGTTTACCCCCTCAACAACATCACCATTACCAAAGCATTGGGTAGCCATGTTTGGGACGAAAATGGTACAGAATATTTAGATATGTATGGCGGTCATGCTGTTATCAGCATTGGCCACACCCACCCGCATTGGGTTGCAAGCATCGAAAAACAGTTGCACCAAATTGCGTTCTATTCCAATTCCATTCATATTCCTATTCAAAAAGCATTGGCCGAAAAACTAGGACAAGTGAGTGGCAAAACCGACTACCAATTGTTTTTGTGCAATAGCGGTGCCGAAGCCAACGAAAATGCCCTTAAACTCGCTTCATTCCACACCGGAAAAAAGAAAGTGGTGGCTTTTAAAAAAGCTTTTCACGGTCGTACGTCTTTGGCAGTAGCAGCTACCGATAATCCTTCGATTGTTGCCCCGGTGAACGAAACGGACAATATCATTTTTCTACCGTTCAACGATGAAGCAGCTTTAACCAACTGCTTTGCAGCGCAAGGCAACGAAATTGCAGCAGTAATTATTGAAGGTATTCAGGGCGTAGGCGGCATTAACGAAGCAAGTGTTGCCTTTTTGCAATTAATCCGCAGCTTGTGCAACCAACACAACGCCATTTATATTGCCGATAGCGTACAGTGTGGCTACGGACGTACAGGCTTGTTTTTTGCGCATGATTATGCTGGCGTAGCAGCCGATATCTATTCGATGGCCAAAGGCATGGGCAATGGTTTTCCGATTGGTGGCATTTTAATTGCCCCACATATACAAGCTAAATATGGTATGTTGGGTACTACTTTTGGTGGTAATCAATTGGCTTGTGCTGCGGCGTTAGCGGTGTTGGAAGTGATGGAAACCGAACAATTGTTGCAAAACGCTACCGAATTGGGCAATTACCTCATTACAGAATTGAAAAACATTCCGGAAATTACCAATGTAAGAGGTAGAGGGTTAATGATTGGTTTTGATGTACCCGATGCCATTAAAGATTTGAAAAAAACCTTGTTGTTTGAATATCGAGTGTTTACCGGCGAAGCCAAACCCAATGTCATTCGTTTATTGCCTTCATTGGCATTAACCAAAGACTTGGCAGATGATTTTTTGAGTAAATTGAAAGCGGCCATAGATAAGCTGAAAGCATAGGGCTTAAAGCTTAACGCATTTGAGCACAAGATTTAAAATACATAGAAGAAGTAATGTTATAGAATTGAGCGAAATGCTCAACCCTTTAAAAGCAAAACTTATTAACTTAATTAAATCAATACGAACTAAAAATTCATAACGCACAGGTTAGAAACGTAAACGCTCCAGCTTTCTGCGTTTAGCATTGAGCCTTACACCTTCCACCTTTTGCCTTAAGCCCGATTATGAAACAATTTGTATCTGTAAAAGATGTTGCCAACATCAACGCACTTGTTCAAAAAGCATTGGCGTACAAAGCCAATCCCTTTGCCGACAAATCATTAGGAGCCAATAAGCGCATTGGTTTGTTGTTCCTCAACCCAAGTTTGCGCACCCGTTTAAGTACACAAGTGGCCGCTAGCAATTTGGGAATGGAAGCCATTGTGTTTAATGTAGACAAAGAAGGTTGGGCTTTGGAGTTTGAAGAAGGGGCTATCATGAGCGGAACAACCGTAGAACATATAAAAGATGCTGCACCTATTTTGGGGCATTATTTCGATATTTTGGCCATTCGCACCTTTCCGTCTTTAAAAAACAAGGCAGAAGATTACAGCGAAATGTACATCAACCAATTTATTAAATATGCCGGTGTGCCGGTGGTGAGTTTAGAAAGTGCCACGTTGCATCCGCTACAATCGTTAACCGATATCATTACCATTCAAGAAGATATAATGCTAAATGCCAAAAGCTTAAAGCAAAACGCCAGCAGCTTTCCGCCTTTCGCCTCTAGCGTTAGGCCTAAAGTAGTACTTACCTGGGCGCCGCACGTAAAACCATTACCGCAATGCGTGGCCAATAGTTTTGCAGAATGGGTGAATGCCTGGGGCGAAGCCGAATTTGTGATTACCCACCCAGAACATTACGAACTCGACGAACAGTTTACCAAAGGTGCCACCATTACCCACAACCAAGACGAAGCATTGAAAAATGCCGATTACATTTATGTGAAAAATTGGAGCACGTATACCGATTATGGTAAAATGCACACCAACGACCCAAAATGGATGCTAACGCAAGAAAAATTACAGCTTACCAATAACGCCAAAGTAATGCATTGCCTGCCGGTTCGCCGGAATGTAGAGTTAAGCGATGAAATTTTGGATAGCACCAACAGCATTGTTACCAAAGAAGCGGGCAACCGCGTTTGGGCAGCGCAAGCGGTTTTAAGCGAAATTTTGAGTCACCAGTAATCAAAAGCATGGAAAAATTAATTGTTATAAAAATAGGCGGTAACATAATTGATGATGCCGAAAAATTAAGCAGCTTTTTAGCCGATTTCGCAAAAGTGGAAGGCAAAAAAATCCTCATCCATGGTGGCGGAAAATTAGCAACCAAACTGGCTGCCGATTTGGGCGTTGCCCAACAAATGGTGGATGGCAGACGCATTACCGATGCCGAAACCTTAAAAATTGTTACGATGGTGTATGCGGGCTACATCAACAAAAATGTAGTGGCACAGTTACAAGCCAACGGTTGCAATGCCATTGGGTTAAGCGGTGCCGATGGCAATTTAATTCAAGCACACAAACGCAATCATGCTACCATCAATTATGGTTTTGTGGGCGATGTAGATGCTGTGAATGCAACGTTAATTGACAGTTTGTTGCAGCAACATTTATCGGTGGTTATTGCGCCAATTACCCAAGATGGTAACGGACAATTATTGAACACCAATGCCGATACCATTGCGCAGGAAATTGCCAAAGCAATGGGCAGCTTGTATGCAGTAGAATTGATTTACTCGTTTGAAAAAAGCGGGGTTTTGCTCAATGCCGATGATGATAGCAGCGTAATTCCTTCTATCAATCCGGCAACTTATATCGATTTAAAAGCCCAAAACATCATTTTTGCAGGCATGATACCCAAACTCGATAATGCTTTTGCTGCCTTAAACAGCGGTGTTAGCAAAGTGATTATTGGTAAAGCCGAACAATTGCAACAACTCATTGCCGGTACATCCGGAACAGTTATTAGTCAATAATTTATTTTACAAAAACAAAATATGAACCAACTTACCATAGAAGCCATTGAGTTGTTGAAACAGCTGATTGCTACGCCTTCTTTTTCTAAAGAAGAAAACGACACTGCCGAAATTTTATGTGCTTTTTTCGATAAGCACCAAATTCCTTTTGCTCGTGTGGGCAACAATATTTATGCAAAAAATAAATATTACGATGCCGGAAAAGAAAGCATTTTGCTCAATTCGCACCACGATACGGTAAAACCCAATAAAGGTTATACCATCGATCCGTTTTTTCCGTTGGAGAAAGATGGCAAAATTTTTGGTTTGGGCAGCAACGATGCCGGTGGTTGTTTGGTAAGTTTAATTGCCACTTTTTTACATTATTATCCTCAAGAAAACCTGAAATACAATGTGGTTTTTGCGGCTAGCGCCGAAGAAGAAATCAGTGGTGTTAATGGGATAGAGTTGGTATTACCTTACTTGGGCAACATCAATTTTGGCATTGTGGGCGAACCTACCAAACTTGAAATGGCCGTTGCCGAACGTGGTTTGATGGTGATTGATTGTGTGGCACAAGGCCGAGCCGGACATGCTGCCCGCAACGAAGGCGAAAATGCTTTGTACAAGGCGTTGGACGATATTAACTGGATTAGAAATTACCACTTTGAAAAAGTAAGTGATTTATTGGGCGAATCGAGATTAACGGTTACGGTTATTGAAACCGAAAATAAGCAACACAATGTGGTGCCTTCGCAATGCAAATTTGTGATTGACGTAAGGGTAAACGAGTTGTATACGTTTGAAGAAATTTTGGAAGCATTGAAGCAAAATCTGAAAAGTCAATTCAAACCGCGTACTACCCGGATGAAATCAACCTCTATTGCCCTCGACCATCCGTTGGTGAAAGCCGGTATTGCTTTGGGTAAAGGCTATTATGGTTCACCAACTACTAGCGACAAAGCTTTGATGCCTTTTGCCACGTTAAAAATGGGCCCCGGCGATAGCGCGCGCAGCCACACTGCTGACGAGTACATTTATGTTGCCGAAATTGAAGATGGCATTGCTACCTATATTAAATTATTGAATCAGTTTATATTTTAGAGGATACTTGTTTCAGGTTGCTAGTTACTAGTCATTTGAAACAAGCTATGAACCGCTCTATGAAAAGCTATCGCGATTTAGAAGTGTTTAAAGAGTCGAAACGGTTGGCAATTGCCATTCATCAATTGACCTTGACCCTACCTAAATTCGAATTGTTTGAAGAAGGCTCTCAAATTCGACGTTCTTCAAAATCAGTTACGGCTAACATTGTAGAAGGTTATTGCAGAATACGATACAAAGCTGATTTTATAAAATATTTGGTTTGGGCTCAAACCGAATGCGATGAAACAATTGTGCATTTAGATTTTTTGTTCGAAACAAAATCATACCATCACGAACAGATATACAACACGCTTAAGAGTGACTATATTCTTTTAAGTAAAAAGCTAAATAGATTCATTCAATGGGTTAGCCTTCATTTGAATGATTACACACAGTAAAGAAACTGATTGCCGGTTACCTGTAACCTGTAACAAAATATTGTAACCTGTAACACCTAGTACCTCATGAAACTCTGGCAAAAAGACAAAGCATCGCTCAAAGAAGTAGAAACCTTCACCATAGGTAAAGACCGCGAAATGGATATGTACCTTGCACCATTCGATGTATTGGGTTCATTGGCACACACCACTATGCTCGAAAGTGTAGGCCTGCTTACTGCCGATGATTTGGCAGTACTAAAAGTGGCGCTTAAAGAAATATATGCACAAATTGAAGCCGGTAATTTTGCTTTGCAGGATGATGTAGAAGATATTCACTCACAAGTAGAGTTGTTGCTGACCAAAAAACTCGGCGATGTTGGCAAAAAAATCCACTCTGCTCGCAGCCGCAACGACCAAGTGTTGGTAGACATCAAACTGTACCTCCGTCACGAAATCACACAATTGGTTAATGCTATTCAACCTTTTTTCCAATTATTGCTCCAACAAAGCGAAGCCCACAAGCAACATATTTTTCCGGGTTATACCCACTTACAATTGGCTATGCCTTCTAGCTTTGGCTTATGGTTTGGTGCTTATGCCGAAGGTTTGGTAGACGACGTTATTACCCTACAAGCCGCTTACCAAGTGGTTAACAAAAATCCGTTGGGTAGTGCCGCAGGTTATGGTTCGTCGTTTCCCATCAATCGTACCTTAACCACCCAACTATTGGGTTTTGCCGATTTAAACTACAATGTAGTGTATGCCCAAATGGGCCGTGGAAAAGCCGAACGTATTACCGCACAGGCATTGGCCAACGTAGCCGATACATTAGCACGTTTAAGTATGGATATGTGCTTGTACCTCAATCAAAATTTTGCATTTGTATCGTTTCCGCAGGAGCTTACTACGGGTAGCAGCATTATGCCGCATAAAAAAAATCCGGATGTTTTCGAACTTATCCGGAGCCATTGCAACCGCATCAAAGCGTTGCCCAACGAAATAACCATGATGACCACCAATTTGCCGAGTGGTTACCACCGCGATTTACAATTATTGAAAGAACACCTTTTTCCGGCATTTGAAAGCTTGAAAGACTGTTTGCGCATGGCTCATTTAATGTTGAGCAACATTACAGTAAAAGAAAATATTGTAGCCGACGAAAAATACCAATACCTCTTTAGCGTAGAAGAAGTGAACAAATTGGTGTTACAAGGCGTACCGTTTAGAGATGCGTACAAACAAATTGGCTTACAAATAGAAGCCAACCAATTTACCTACCATACTAGCGTAAACCACACCCACGAAGGCAGCATTGGCAATTTGTGCAACGATAAAATTGATACCATGATGCAACAAACCCTCGAAGGATTTGGCTTTGAAAAAGTTGCTCAAGCCATTGCTCATTTATTACAATAGCCATTTTGCTTGTTCCGCGGCTGCCTAAACAACGGCGGAACAAGATTTTCAACACCAATTCTCCTCCAATTGATGGGCATAAAACGCTTTTTACAGCGCAAATAATTTAGCCCCAACCACTTGGTTGCAACAAAAAAACAAGCCATTATTTTATACTTACTTCACCTATTCAGCAAGTTGGTAAAAATAATGTATGGCAATTCAAAAAAAATTCTGAAATTGCACTCCAATAAGCCGTTACTTTCGGCATTATTGAATACCCCCCTCAATTTCCCCCTATTGAATCACTACACAATTTTTGGAATAGTGATACGTTATTAGTACAGTCCTATTCATGATATATAGGCATGTTACGCATTTAACTTTTGGTGAATGTTTTAAAAAAGTAGCAATGAAAAAAATGGTATTCTTTTTTGGTATGCTCATCGTTTTGCAATCTTGTTCATCCGATG
>JACCDS011889878.1_pt1 | contig 44164 bp, 41 predicted proteins | sample 7446441 | NCBI WGS metagenome assembly JACCDS01 (sample SAMN15323445, study PRJNA562643) | freshwater metagenome | isolation source: river surface water | place: USA:Blue River Watershed | collected 2017-08-17 | reverse complement strand
GAATACAGGGGCTGAAATGGCCTGTAAATCGCTCTCGATAGCCAAATCGCTAAAGGGATTGTTATGATTGTCCATTTGTATACCTCCCTGCTTTCTGTAACTCGTTTTTACGCTTCAAAAACACATCGTAGTTCTCCTGCGTGTGGTCAATTTTACCCCACAGTACAACCAGTTCTTCTAGGTGTTTGATTTCTGCGACCATTTCCTCCACCGAAGGAGCGGTAACTTCAAACCTTTGCTCCCTGATTGCCGTCTCCGTTGATTGCAATCTGACTCCATTACACCATTCGATGATCTTTTCACCTGTTTGTTGGGTGATTTTAAACGGTACACCAGAGGAAAACAGTTGAGTTCGGTCTTTTGAGCAAGTGGCGTTGTGGTTGATGTCAATGTCCATGACGATGGTGAATTCGTAGTCCATGCCATCTTTGGTTACAGACTTTAAGCCCACTTTCTCAGGGATCATTTTCCCGTTCTTGTCGCTTAGCACGTAATCCTGTTTGGTTCTGAAAGTGGCAATGATGTGACAATCGCTCTGAAGAATCTTCTGCACAAGTGCATTGTGCCTAGGGGTTACTTTACTCCAGTTGGTAAAAGAGTTGCCTACCATCCCTGCATGGATTTCTAGAATTCCACCTTCGCCATCCCATTCATGAGACAGTGAGTCGATAACAATAACCTTTACCCCAGATTCTTCGCAAAGTTCAATCGCTTGAATGTAGCTCTCAGGATTAAATGGCTTACCAATGGTTAGAACATTGTAGTTCCCCAAATGGGCGTAGAGATCAGCAGAATGATTCTCTGTGTCGATGACGCAGATGTCACTCCATTGATTGGTGAGTCCATTTGCAAGTAGTAGTGATGAGAATGTCTTCCCACTGCCACTGCAACCTTGAATGGCCAGTTTGATTTTGGCTCTCTTTCGTTGTGCTTGTGTGATTTTCATAATTTTTAATGTTAGCAGAACGGAGAAGAGATGTATTCAGATAGCATGTTTTAGACCACGTTAACTTCAAAGATTATCACAGCCACGGGGGAAGACCTAATTAGATTTATGGGTGGGGGGATGGTAAACTAGGTACCCCCTTTCTCCTGTGAATATGATGTTGTGCGTGTTGAAAATTGGGAAAGAAATCTGATTACCAAGAATCAATAAGATTGGTATATCTTTGAATTAACAAACAGCGTATTTCAAGAGGCTGCTTTGGATATCACGTTCTCAACATTGGTGAGCTATTCGGTGGACTTAGGGTTACATAGATTTACAAACCCAGTAAAATCAAGGCTTTAGCAGTTAGGTTCGAATCCCTTCCTCTCTGCAACCCAATGCCCCTTACGGGGCATTTTTTTGTTTAACGAATCTGTTCGCGCAGCGAACAAGCGAGTGAAACAGAAAATGAACTGTGCGACGAAGGAGCGGGCATTGGGTTAGTACCTTCCCCGGGATCACGAGCGCAGCGAGTACTCCCTATCTGTAACAATCAAGCAAGTACTTGGAATAGAGGAATTAACTCATTTTATTTTTCACAAATCATTAAAACGACCGAACCGCCCGAACAGAATTTTTGGTTGTTTTGTTATCGGCAATTGTCTTGCCATTGTCAAATTCAACCGTATATGCATCATCCATACCAACCAAAGTTGAACTCCAATAAAAATCAAACTGAGCAAAACCACCAATTCTATCTTTATTGGCATATAATTGATTTAACTCCTCATTGGTTGGCAAGCGCCAATCATCACATCCATCAAGCACCAGGTCTTCACAGGCCAATTTCGCATTCTCCCAATTCGCGTAAGGCAAATCCGTGGGTGCGGCAGCCAAGCCATGGCCATCGGCATTTTTAAAGACAATAACCCCACATTCTTTCTGCGTAACAGGTTCTTCACAGCCCGCAAACATCGCAACTGCCATGAACGCGAACAAAATATTGTTTAGTTTCATAACACAAACATATGATAAACCCATGCATGACCACATCAAAAAAAATACTCAATCCATTAATTATCTTTTACTTACTAAAATAATTAATAACACCAAGCTACAAAACCCTCATTCCAGTCCTATCTTGAATTATTGTAATTTTTACAATAATATATTACCTTCGTTTTACACCCTAATGGTGCATTCCAGCTTTTGAAAACCCTGCTACGCTTTTCTCCATCACTTTTGGTTTTAGCCACAAGTCTTTTATCAACGTTCAACACCAACGCGCAAACCATCAAAGTCGGCAGCGGCAGCTATACCAACACATTCCCCGGCACCGATGTAGCTGGTAGAAACGGATACCCATCCGGCACCCCCTACCTCATCGACTCACTGAAAAGCAAACCCGTCCCAACCAATGATTGGTGGTCGGCCAAAGTCAAAAACGCCCACTGCGACAACCTATTCAACTACCCACTCACCCTCAAAACGGTGAATGCCGGCTTGGTCACCTCCTACATTCCGTGGGGTGTCATCTCCGACATCGAACCCATCACAACCGGGGTTACATCGCTCAATCACAGCGCCCCCTACATTTCTCACTACAGCGACTGGTTGATTACCATCGAGTGGAAAAGTGGCGGGCATCGATTCCAAACCACCGTTGGTATGGGGATGCCCTTCCTCTACTACCAAAAAGACAGTGCCGACGAAGCCTACATCAAGATCAACAGCGGCACAGCCACCATCGCCAACGAGAAAATCATCATCGAAAATGCCTACAACGGCGCCGATTTTGTTGTTTATGCGCCCAAAGGCAGTAGCTGGACAAAAAACGGCAACACCTATACATCCAAACTCAACGGCAAAAATCATTGGTCGATGCTGATGCTGCCCCAAAACAGCACCCAGCTCAGCGCACTCGCCGATTCCTTTCAGCGATATGCATACGTAGAGCCGATCAATACCCAGGCTGATTTTCAATACAACGAAAAAAACAGTACCGTTACCACCGATTTTACCATTCAAACCCGAGTACACGAGGGCACAGACTCGCTTCCATTGGTTGGATTACTGCCCCATCATTGGTCGCGCAGCACCCTCGCCGGAAGCGCCTTCCTCTCCTACAATTACAGCAGCATTCGAGGTACTCTCAAAATGATTGCCCGCAAGAATTTCAGCGTTTCTCAGACCTTCAAAGGAATCCTTCCCACCCTGCCCTATGTAGATTTTCTGAGCGATGGTTTCGACCCAGCCAAACTCCAACAAAAAATCAATGCATTGGAATACGAGGGATTGGCGACATGGACAGACTCTTACAACGAAGGACAGGTAATGAATCGCCTGATACAAACCGCACGCATCGCCCATGAAATGGGAGAAGAAGCATCGGTGATGCGCATCCACAAAACCATCAAATCAAGGCTAGAAAATTGGCTCACCCATAACCCTGGCGAAGTGGCATTTCTATTCCATTACAACAAAACATGGTCGGCCATGCTGGGGTATCCGGCGGGACATGGGCAAGACAACAACATCAACGACCACCATTTCCATTGGGGTTACTTTATCCATGCGGCAGCGTTTTTGGAAGAATTTGAACCGGGTTGGGCCAAATCATATGGCGACATGGTAAATTTATTGGTTCGCGACGCGGCCTCCATCAATCGCAAAGACAACTTGTTTCCGCATTTGCGCAACTTCAATCCCTACACAGGACATTGTTGGGCCAACGGATTTGCCACCTTCCCGCAAGGAAACGACCAAGAATCCACCTCTGAGAGCATGCAGTTTAACTCATCGCTCATTCACTGGGGCGATATCACCCAAAACAAGTCCATCCGCGACCTAGGCATCTACTTATACTGTACCGAACAATCGGCCATCGAAGAGTATTGGTTTGATATCAAGCAGCGCAATTTTGCCAAAACACAGCAATACGCGCTCGTTTCGAGGGTTTGGGGCAACTCCTACGACAATGGCACCTTTTGGACGAACGACATCGCCGCTTCCTATGGCATCGAATTATACCCCATTCACGGCGGATCATTTTATTTGGCGCACGACACCGCCTACGCCACCCGTTTGTGGAAAGAGATGGCGAAAAATACAGGCATTTTGACCAACCAAGCCAACGACAACCTTTGGCACGATGTGTATTGGGAGTTTTTGGCCTTTACAAACCCAACAAAGGCCATCGAATTGTACAACAGCAACCCCAACCGCAACCTCAAATTTGGCATTTCGGATGCACAAACCTACCATTGGTTACATTCGTTGAACGCCCTCGGTCGATTGAACCCCAGCATCACCGCCAATCATACACTGGCCGTGGCATTTACCAAAGGCAACAAAACCATCTATGCAGCAAAGAACAATGGAAACGACACCCTGAAAGTGACCTATTCGGATGGATACATTTTCACAGTGCCACCGCGCAAATTGAAGACCAGTCTCGACAGCGACATCAAGGCCCATATCAGCAGCGACTTCGCCCAACTGTATAAAGGCAGCGTTGCCAACATCTATTTCGACACGCTGAATGTTCAGCCCGATTCCATTCACTGGATGCTGGGCTCCAAGCGAATCAAAACGCTGACCACCAAACCATGGAACCTCGAAACCAGTGCTTTGGATGCCGGAAAATACACTTTTTACGCGAAGATCTTCAAGGGCGATGCCCGAGCAAATAGCAATTTATTTACCCTCGTTGTTGGTGAGCAAATCCCCTACAACAAGGCCGCTGCCTCAATTCCTGGCAACATACAAAGTGGTTTGTTTGATCAATTCGAAGGTGGTTCTGGACAAGGAATTGCTTACATCGATTTCAGTCCCACCAACCTTGGCAACTTCAGAAACATTGAAGCGGCCGACGTAAGCAACGATGCGCAAGAAGGGGCAATTCTTACATGGATTGATGCGGGCGAATGGACCGAATACACCGTAAATGTGCAGCAAGACGGCTTGTACGATTGTTCTTTGCGATACGCCAACGGCAACGCGGGCAGTAGCGGAAAATTCTCTATGTGGCTCGATGACAAGCTACTTGCAAGCAACGTCACTTTTCCTAGCACCGGCAAATGGGAAACCTTCGGCGCCGTGAGCATTAAAAACCTGCCAATGACCCAGGGCAGACGCATCCTGAAATTCAGTTTCGACGATGGTGGCATGAATATCGGAAAGGCACAATTCACCCGAACCGGATCACTACCCAAAGCCCTACCCATTGCCAAAGCCGGTGGAAACGTCTCGTACCCCAGTACCGCAGATAGCGCTCAATGCGATGGGAGCAAAAGCAGTTCAGGTTCTTTGGGGTATTTAAAGTACGCGTGGACGCAGGTTTACGGTCCATCTAAGCTCCTCATCAACAACGCAACAGCCCCGAAACCCACCTTTAGAAACATTCAAAAAGGGGTTTACAAAGTGCGATTGACTGTGAGCGACAGTGTGAATAGTGACTACAACGAGGCCTTCATTTTTGTGCAAGACGGCGGAAACATCGCGCCAGAAATCACCATCAACAACCCCATTTCGGGGGCCACCCTCATCGAGAATCAATGGCTTGTTGTCCAAGCCTCTGCCGAAGATTTGGATGGCAGCATTAAGCAGGTCAAATTCATGATCAATGGCGATTCCGTGTCCCTTGACACCTCCGCCCCTTATGAGTACAGGATGCAAGTAGGTATAGGAAATTATACCGCCCAAGCTCAAGCCACTGACAATGGTGGCAACAGCACCACAAGTTCGAGCATTTCGTTTTCAGCCCTTTCGCTGGCAGGCAACTGGGTGATAGAACCCGTGGCGAAATCGTTGGCTGTTGGTCCTACTGTAGCCAACCTTACCTGGTGGAGCAATAGCACTGCGGATGTAGCGACCCGATCTTGTTTGTTCGACGACATTTACCAAATCAACAAAGACGGCAGTTTCCGCAACATCATGGGCACCAACACCTGGTTAGAGGGATGGCAGAATGCCGGCAAAGATGGTTGTGGTTCGCCCGTGGCACCCCATGACGGAAGTTTGGTCGGCAAATGGTCGATTGATAGTTTGAATGGTCAATTGATCCTTGATGGCAAAGGATTGTTCTTGGGTTTGCCCAAGGCAACGAACGCAGGAGAATTGGGCAGTGGAAGCACCGTTCCAAATATGCGTTCCTACCAAATTGCATTGACAGCAACCCGTTTAACAGCCGTTATCAATTACGGCGTGGGATTCTGGCAGTTTCAATTGGTGAGAAGCAGCGGTTCGGTGAACACACAAACCATTTCCCAGGGCGATTGGCGATTGTATCCAAACCCCAGCAACAATGTATTGTATTTGGATATTCCTTCTGCATTGGTAGGGTATAAAATCATCGCTCAAACGGGTCAATTGGTGAAGGCGGGAAGTGAAAAATCGATCAACATTGAGGGATTAACGGCGGGCATATACCAAATCCAAATTGAAACATCCACAGAGGTAAAAACCCTGAAGTTTATCAAATCCAACAACTAAAGCAACCAAGCCCCGGGACTACGCCTTTTTCACAAACTCACTTTTTAGCGCCATTGCGCCAAATCCAGTGATTTTACAATCGATGTTGTGATCGCCTTCCACCAAACGAATGTTGGTAACTTTGGTCCCTACTTTGATTGCTTTAGAAAATCCTTTCACGGGAAGATCTTTGATGACAGTGACAGAATCTCCATCTTGGAGTAGATTTCCATTGGCATCTCTCACAACCAAACCCGAATCCGGTTCAGCAGCATCAGACAAACTCCATTCGTGCGCACATTCGGGACAAATCCATAAATCGCCGGAGGGATAGGGATATTCCGAGTTGCATTGGGGACAGTGTGGATCTTGTGACATATGGATAAAATCAATACAAAGGTATGCGAATACACGACCCTTGACAAATCTTCATTGTCAATCCATACAAGAATGGCCTAACAATGCGCGTTAAAAAATCTATTAACGAATCTTCTGCAGTGCCTCAAACAACAATTTCAGATTCTCCAAATCCAAATCCAACATCACTTGTGGATCAATCACCGATCCAGGTCCAACTGCCTCAGCCAGGTAAGGCTCCTTGGGTTGGAAAAAATTCAATTGTTCCTGATTGAATGAAACCACCTCACGAAAATTATACCCTGCCGCTGTTGTAATCCACATTGCCAAAAATTGAATCTCACTGCGTGTATTCAATTTGGCCAAATCTCCCGCCGTGACAGGTCGTTGACGTATCCAACCAAACTGCTTCGCCAAATAAGCAACCCGAACAGCATTTGTTTGATAGCCTGCATACATCCAACTTGACGCCAACCCCTTATCCAGATTGAATTCACGCCAATCTGTTTGTTTCGTTTCAGGCAAAACCGGCTGACTGATCGTTACCTTTTCTATTGAATCAGCTGCCTGATTTCCACGATTCTCAACCACCACAGAAACAGCAGTATCGGCATTGGCGGCCTTCACTGTAGGGATCGTAGAGGAATCAACCATGGTCACAACCCCGTCTCTCGAATCAGGATTTGCTTGCACGGGTATCGGAACGAGCGCGCTATCAATGATTGGAAAATTCGAAATGTCAATGGTTTTGAAATAACCACCCCTATCCGATGTCTTCTTTCTAAAAACCATCCACTTATCGAATCTTGCTGAAATCAAGGCTGAAGTTGTGATGCTCAATTTGTTATAAATAAATTTACCTACAACGTAATAGACAGACAAAACAGCTCCATAAAACGATCCAGCCAACGCACCCAACACTCCACCAACTGCTATAATAATGGGTGCAGAACCACCGCTCCCCGCTATCGAACCACTCACAAGACCTACCGCACCGCCAAACCGGACAAACCGTTTAATTGCTCGCTTTGTCAATATGCCACTTTCAATACGCTGTATTGTGTGATAGGGATAGTAACGAAGAAATTCCATTTTGCGGGAACTTAAAAATACACCCGAATCGCAAATGGCAAACAACAAACCATCGTATTTCATGTCATCAAACTCATCCCCATTCACGAATTGACTCTCATGCAAAACGACCGTGTATGGCCTGTATTTTTGATTGAGGTACGCTGTATTGTCGTAGACAAACTCGATAATTCTACCCTGCTGCGTAATCGATAACAAATATTCTCGTGACAACCCCGTGGATGAGTCAGGAAGCCCAATAAAATCAGTGCCTAAGTACTGAATTCGAGTACGAATTACCGTGTCTTTGTTTCCTGCAAATACAAATTGTGTCCATAAGAACAGGATCAGCAAAAGAAATCGAAAATAGTTGGTTTTCACAAGCGAAAGATAGATACCATTTTCAAAAACGAGTTGCGAAAATCGCAACTGGCGAACATGAATTTTTGCGAAAATCGCAACTCAGAGAACAAGTACCCTCCTACATAGCCCCTGGGCGAAGAAGGTTCATGTGAATGGGCAACCATGAATGAGCCAACTTATGTATCTTTGGTACACTATGTTCACAAATTACATCTACATCGGATTGGTTGCGTTGGTAGTCCTTTCCTCCATCATGACCGTACAGCAAGGCAGTGTGGCCATTTTGACCATGTTTGGTAAATATCGTCGCATCCTATACCCTGGACTAAACTTCCGCATCCCGTTGCTTGAAGTGGTCTATCGCAAAGTATCCATTCAAAACCGAAGCATTGAATTGGATTTCCAAGCCATCACCCAGGACCAAGCCAACGTTTATTTCAAAGCGATGTTGCTGTATTCCGTGTTCGACAACCGTGAAGAAACCCTGAAAAACGTAGCGTTTAAATTTGTGAACGACCGCGACTTTATGACGGCCCTCATCCGCACCATTGAAGGATCGATCCGCGGATTTGTTGCCACCAAACGCCAGGCCGAAATCCTCGCCCTCCGCAAAGAAATCGTAGAATCTGTAAAGGAAGGCATCGATGCCGTATTGGAATCTTGGGGCTACCACCTCATCGATTTGCAATTGAACGACATCACCTTCGACGAGGTCATCACCAAGAGCATGGCACAAGTGGTGGCTTCTTCAAATTTGAAAGCGGCGGCTGAAAATGAAGGCCAAGCACTTTTAATCACCAAAACCAAAGCCGCTGAAGCCGAAGGAAATGCCATCAAAATCTCTGCAGAGGCCGAGAAAATCGCAGCCCAATTGCGCGGTGAAGGTATCGCCCTGTTCAGAAAAGAAGTGGCCAAAGGTATGAGCGACGCCGCCATCGAAATGAAAGAGGCAGACCTCGATTCATCGTTCTTGTTGTTTAGCATGTGGACCGAAGCCATCAAAAATTTCGCCGCAGATGGAACGGGGAACGTCATTTTCTTGGATGGATCTACCGATGGCATGAACAAAACACTCAAGGAAATGATGGCCATGAACCAAATTCAAGGCAACACAACCACCACCGCCAAGAGCGTCAAGAAACCCACCACTTAACCCTGGGGTTTTTCGTATTCAATGGGCAACACGCATTCGCCCATGATGCGAACATCTTGAATTTTTTCCACCGGTATTGGCTCTGCGGGCTTAGTCTTTTTGGGAAGTGCTACTTTCCCTTTGATGTATAAAGGCGTTTCTGGTCTCGGATCCACTTTGGGTTTAACGACATGCGATGTATCGATTGTGTTCACCGGCTTGAGCGTGTGCTCATAGGGCCCTGTCATGTACTGTGAGGGATCACATTTTGGGGGTCGTTTGGGCTGATGCACCACCGGCTTTCCCATAACGGGTGCCGCGTCCTCGGTTGTGTCGGGCTCAAAGTATGCGATGGTGTCGCCCATCAATTCCACCACTTGCACCCCCTGTTTTGGATTCCCTTTTTGGGATTCGATCTTCTCTTGGATAGTTTCCTCTGCCTTTATTTTCTCCGAGCTTTTCTCCCCGGGCGATGCTTGATTGGATGAATCCTTCACGATGGCATTGCCTTGCACTTGTCCGGTTACCGCAGATTCTCCGCAGGACGACAACCCCACACCCAATACAACCACGAGCAAATACGCAAAATGCAATAGATGTTTGCTGGGTTGAATGGAGTGATTGAAATCCCTTCGGCGGTACTCGCTTTCTGCGTTCGACAACTCGGGGCCTTCCACATTGGGCGTCAATTGGTCTGACCGAAACCTGCCACAGACTTTCTCAGCTTTGGGTTTTGAGAAATACTGTAAGATCTCGGCATCGCTCATCTTACTAAAATCAACCACCGTTTTTTCACATGCCTGGCAAAATCGACCTTGGGTCTCGGGAGTCATTTTCTGCCAATCTTCGTGGCAGGGATTTTCAATGGAAACGCGCAGTTTTTTCATGGCTTTTTAACTTTTTGCGGCCCTTAATACCCCATCGCCCAAAAAGGTAAACGGAGAATGAGATAAAAATGACAAAAACTTCGACAATCGCTCAAACCCCACCTTCGTTGCCTTGTTACCTTTGCACTATGACATCCATCGCTGCTGCCAATGGCCATTTGGCCTCCTTGCAATCGAACATCCTAGACCTAAGAACACAGTTGGCCAACCACCCACTGTACGGCAAGATAAACAGCCAAGAAAAACTGCAGCTATTCATGGAACACCATGTCTATGCGGTTTGGGACTTCATGTCGCTCCTCAAATACCTCCAACACCATCTCACTTGCACCCAATCGCCATGGGTTCCCAAAGGCTCTGCCGAATTGCGCTTCTTCATCAACGAGATCGTCTTGGGCGAAGAAAGCGATGAGGATCCAACAGGCGGACATATTAGTCATTTCGAATTGTACAAACGGGCGATGGCCGAAGCAGGCGCATCTCATGCGAGCATCGACAAAGTGGTTGCTGCTTTGCAACAATCGCACACCGTAGCCGAAGCGCTGAATCATGCCCAAGCTCCCGGGCCTGCTGCAAAATTTGTTTCGAGCACCTTTGAGATCATCGGTCGCGACCGCTTACACGAAGTGGCGGCTGCCTTTGCGTTCGGACGTGAAGACCTCATCCCAGACATGTTCCTTGCGATGGTAAAAGAACTCAATGCCAATGATCAACAGTTCAACACCTTCATCTACTACTTGGAAAGACACATCGAATTGGATGGCGATCACCACGCGGGTCTATCAGCGTTGTTGCTGAGCCACGTTTGCGGCGATGATGCGCAGAAATGGACTGAAGCCACAGCCACCGCACAAGAAGCCTTGCGTGCGCGCATCGCGTTGTGGGATGGCATCGCCGCGCAATTGTAAGCGTTCAGAGTAAAAGCGGTAAAACCCGCTTATTTTTGACCCATGCAACGGGCCAATCGCACCTTCTTCATCGGAATTGCTGTGAGATCAGTCCTTTTTCCAATGTTATTGGGTGCAAGGTGCTGCTTGGCCCAAAATATAGGAGACTCAAGCATCCTTGAGGGAAAAGCGCAATCCACCCCGCTGACCTACTACGTCCAAAATTGGAGAAATAGCCTACGCGGCCTTGACCACGATTCTGCGGACGTCATTGGATTGCCGCACCCCTACTCCACACCCACATTGGCTGGCAACAAAATGTTTCAGGAGATGTACTACTGGGACAGCTATTTTATCAATCGTGGGCTCATTGCCTACGGCACCCATCCCCAGCGAAGCGGCGAATCCACAACCGACGAACAAGCTGCGCTGCAACAAGCCATCAACAACTGCGACAACCTGATTTGGCTAGTAGAAAAGTTCGGGTACGTACCCAACGCCAACCGTTATTCAATGACCAATCGCAGTCAGCCACCCATGCTTGGTGCAATGGTTTCAGACATTTATAAAGCAACCAAAGACACCGCTTGGCTGAATCGAGCACTCCACGCATTGGAAATGGAACACAACTGGTGGATGCGTGAGCGTTTTCTAGGACTTTCCAATTCTGAGCGCAAACGCGCACCCCATTCGCTTGGATACAACCACTATGGCCACAATGCCAATGATGCTTTTCTACTGCGTTTTGGGCGATTTCTTTCGGGTCGATTGGATGATGGATTTGATTCCCTAATTGCCCAACAAAATCGGGATAGTTTCCAACTTCCAAACCACCCAAAACAGGGCAAGGGACTTTGGCTGCTGGGACATATGCTCGCCGAAGCGGAAAGTGGTTGGGACTTCACACCGCGGTTCAATGCGCGATGCATGAACATCGCCCCGCTCGACCTTAACTGTTTGCTGTACATCACTGAAAGAACCCTTTTTGAAGGCTACACAATACTCGGAAATCAACAAAAGGCAAACCAGTGGAAGTCCATCGCGAAGAATCGTAAAGAATTGATTAACAATCTATTCTACGACAAACATACTGGATGGTATTGGGATTACGACATCGCTTTGGGGCACATTCACCGCAACAGCAACGCAGCGCAATTCATGCCCTACTTCGCCAAAATCGCACCGAACACAACCAAGCACCGAAAAGCACTTTATTCGCTCAGTTCCGCTTTCGTGGATCGCTATGGCGTGCATCCTTGTTTACCCGTTTTATCTGATTCTACCAAATCATCATCAAATCAGGTGCGGTGGTCCACACAATGGAACAGTCCGAACGCCTGGCCACCCCTCACCCATTTTGTGGCGGAGGCATTGGGAAATTACAGCAAAGGCAATGAATTGATGAGCCATTCGTCGAAATTGCTCTCAACCAAGCGATACGAACTCATAAAAGGGTATCTGCAATCGGTTGAAACCCAGTTCGCACTTACGGGGAGGTTTTGGGAGAAATACAATTTACACACAGGCACATTGAACGTCACCAATGAGTATGCGATGCCCGATTTTTTTGGGTGGACGGCTGGTGTTTACATGGAGTATCGCATCGAATTTGCGGGACCTTAGCGCCAATCCCTTATTTTCGCAACATGATTCACGGGAAAAAAGTGGTGGTGGTATTGCCGGCATACAATGCTGCGCTTACGCTAGAGCAGACCTACCTTGAAATCCCTTTCGACTTGGTCGACGATGTGGTATTGGTTGACGATGCTGGGGGCGACAACACCCTAGAGGTAGGTGCCAAATTGGGCATCAAACACCTCATCAAACACGAAAAAAACCTGGGGTACGGGGGCAACCAAAAGAGCTGCTATCGCGCGGCGCTGGACCTCGGCGCCGACATTGTGATCATGCTTCACCCCGATTACCAATACACGCCAAAATTGATTCCCGCGATGGCGCATTTGGTGGCCACTGACATTTATCCCGTTGTGATCGGCTCACGCATATTGGGCAAAGGGGCACTGGAAGGGGGCATGCCGATGGTAAAATACATTGCCAACCGCATTCTCACGTTGGCGCAAAACATTTTGATTGACCAAAAATTATCGGAATACCATACTGGGTACAGGGCCTTTTCTCGCGAAGTTTTGGAATCGATTCGATGGGATCTGAACTCAGACAACTTCCTTTTCGATAATCAAATCATGGCCCAATGTGTGAACAAGGGTTACAAAATTGGTGAGGTTAGCTGTCCAACCAAATATTTCGCCGAAGCCAGCTCCATTAACCTCAGCAACAGTGCGGTTTATGGCTTGGGTTGCTTGGCTGTTTCTGTGCGATTCAGGCTCCACAAATGGAAATTGTGGCGCTACCCGCTGTTGGGATAACGCCAGTTCCTCGGTGTTTGTTTGTGTTTATTGACACGTGATATTTTGCCAAGCGCCGCTGTTTTCCACTTGGGTAAACCCGGCTCCTTCAAGCAGTTCTTTGGCCGTTCCGGCGCGTTTACCACTTCGGCAAACCAAGACTACTTTTTGGTCTTTTTTCAATTCCCCCATGCGGGCTTCCAATTGGTCGAGCGGGATATTTATGGAGCAATTGGCATGTCCATCATTGTTCCACTCCTCAACCGTGCGAACATCCACAAAGATGGTTCCCCCAGCCTTCGGCTGGGGCACCGTGCCCTGTTCTTGCACCGCCGCAGTTTGGGTCCCAGTAGCCGCTGAATCAGCCACTTTTGTCGCACCACCACAAGAGGCCAAAAGCATCAAGCCCGAAGCCAATACCGCCAAATTATTTGATTTATTCATTTTCATATTCAATGCTTAATGAGGCAAATGATCCCTGTACTTTCCGTAAACCCAAGTACCCAAAATGGCACTCAAGAAGGTCACAATCACAACCGTGAAACCCGCTCCAATTTGTACAAACAGAGGACCCGGACATGCGCCCGTTATCGCCCAGCCCAATCCGAAAATCAAACCGCCATAAACTTGTCCTTTGTTGAATTCTTTGTCGTGAATCACTACGGGTTCGCCCTCAAATGACTTGGCCTTCCTCGCCTTGATGATCTGCACCGAAATCATCCCCACCACCACCGCCGTACCAATCACACCGTACATGTGAAAACTCTCGAAACGGAACATCTCTTGAATGCGAAACCAACTGATGATTTCCGCCTTCACAAACACAATCCCGAAAATCGCACCCACTATCAAGTACTTTAAATTGCTATACCACGGCTTCATAACCGCTGATTCATTCACACAGGCCGTGCCTGATTCTACCATTTGATCTGAATGTTTTGTCATAACTCAATTCATTATAAAGACAACAAAAATGGAATGCCGAACCATGTCATCAAGATTCCGCCCACCATAAAACAACAAGTAGCCACCAAGGATGGCCATTGCAAATTACTCAAACCCATGATCGCATGTCCGCTGGTGCATCCACCGGCCCAACGGGTACCAAATCCGACCAAAAAGCCACCCAATACGGTAAATACGAGACCCCTCACTGAAAGCAATGCTTCCCAGCTGAAAACATCCGAGGGCATCATTCCCGAAAAATCAATGACCCCGTGCTTCTGCAAATGGGCTTTGGTTGCATCTGCGATCACCATATCCTCCGGATTCGACAAAAACTGTACTGCCAAAAAACCACCCAGCAATGTTCCCACCACGAAGTACAAATTCCAGGATTCTTTCTTCCAATCGTAATTGAAAAAAGGAATTTTTGCCGGAATACACGCGGCGCAAATGTGTCTGAGTGAACTTGAAATGCCAAAAGTCTTATTGCCCATCAACAACAGGGCTGGCACGGTTAGTCCGATAAAGATCCCCGCCACATACCATGGCCAAGGCTGTGATATTAGTTCCATCATTCTTATGTTTTTTGCAATTTGCTCTGACAAACAAAATCGGTTTTGGGCACTTCTGTTTTGGCAATCGCGCCAAAGCCGCCCTCCACTTCTTTGAAATTATGAATGCCGCGGGCCTTCAAAATGGAAGCCGCAATCATGCTGCGATATCCACCGGCACAATGCATGTAAAAGGCTTCTTCATTGGCCACCTCGGCAAACCAATCGTTGATAAAATCAAGGGGTTTGTTGTATGCCTCATCCACGTGCTCTGCACGATATTCACTCTCCTTGCGCACATCGACCACCTTGGACTCGCCCACCTTCAATTCCGCTGCAAACTGGGCTGCAGTGATGCGATTCACCGTATCTACTTCCTTACCGGCCGACTTCCAAGACTCAAAACCACCACTCAAATGACCCAACAAATGATCAAAGCCCACGCGGGTTAAACGCGTTACGGTTTCCAATTCACGTCCCTCATCGGTGATCAGCAACAGCGGCGTCTTTACATCCCCAATCACAGAACCCACCCAAGGTGCAAACTGGCCGTCGATGCCAATATTGATGCTACGCGGCACAAATCCCAAAGCAAAATTTGCAGGATTTCTGGTATCCAACACAACGGCATCCATGGTTTCAGCGGCTGCTTCAAATTCAGCCACACCCAAAGCGCGCATGCCATTACCCATCACAACATCCACTGACTCATAGCCCTTTTTATTCATGGCAACATTCATCGGGAAATAAGCAGGCGGCGGCAACAAACCATCCAACACCGCCTCAATAAAGGCCTCTTTGCTGGGCTGATTCAATGCGTAGTTCATCTCTTTCTGATGCCCCAAGCTGTCCATCGTTTCCTTCATCATGTTCTTACCACACGCACTGCCTGCACCGTGAGCCGGATACACCATCACCTCATTGGGCAACGGCATGATCTTGTTCATCAATGAATCAAACAACAGCCCCGCCAATTGCTCTTGCGTCATATCGGCCGCTTTTTGCGCCAAATCCGGTCTTCCAACATCGCCCAAGAACAGCGTGTCGCCACTAAACAAACTGTGTGGATTGCCCGCCGCGTCTTTCAACAAATAGCAAGTACTTTCCATGGTATGTCCGGGCGTATGCAACACCTCAATGGTGATCTCACCCACGGCAAATACCTGTCGGTCTTCAGCCACGATGCATTCGAATTCGGGATTGGCGGTTGGACCGTAAACGATCGGCGCGCCGGTTTTCTTGCTCAAATCCAAATGACCACTCACAAAATCGGCATGGAAATGCGTCTCAAAAATGTATTTCAATTTCACGCCATCCTTGGCCAATCGATCCAAGTAAGGTTGAACTTCACGCAGGGGATCAATGATCACTGCTTCACCTTTACTGTGGATGTAATAGGCACCTTGTGCCAAACACCCAGTGTAGATTTGCTCTATATTCATTGTGTTATTTTTTGTCTTGATTTTCGTTATTCCACTGAAGTTTCTCTGCGATGTTCGCATACTGTTTGATACCACAAGCGGCATCCACCACACAGGCATCGGTTGATTTTTTCACACCTGCGCGAAAAAACAACTCTGTTCCCGCTCTGGGCTTGGCCGAATCCGGTGTGATTTCCATTTCATCCACCCGCAATCCACCCTCGTCGAAAATGGGCTTATACTCACACTTACACCCACCAAACGGAGGTCCATCAAAATCGAAACGGGTATCAAACAACAATCCGGCCAATTCACCCTCGGGCGACAACAGCTTACGCATTTGCTTCACATATTCGCTGCGCATATAAGGTTGAATGGCGCAGAAAAATGTCTGCTCAATGATCACATCAAACTGTCCTTCAAATTCAAAAAAATCGCCCAGCACCACCTGAATGTTTGGATTGCCAACGTATTTTGCTTGCAATTGCTCAACCAACAAAGGCGCGATGTCAATCAATGTAATGTTCGTGAATCCTTTGTCCAAAAGGTATTGGGCCTCATAAGCATTCCCACATCCAGGAATCAAAATACGTGCGTCCTTATTCGGCAGTGAATCAACATACTTCACCAAAGCGGGCGACGCCATGCCCAAATCCCAGCCTGTTTTTCCAGCCTCGTATTGGTTGTTCCAATAATTTTCTCCCAACTCCAAGTCACATTGAACCACACAACAAGCTTCCATGCCTGCGTTGCTGGTTTCGACGGTTACTTCTTGATTTTCTGACATTTTTTTCGTATCTTATTGTGTTTCGATTGGGCAATCTCAACCCTTTTTTACCTTCTTTTGTGCGGCTTTGATGGGTTTAAAAGGACCGTATTTGTGTTGTTCTTCACCAAAAGCGTCGGCATAAGGCCCGAAGGGGTGATCAAAGATCTTTTCTTCAATTTTTGGCCAATCTTTGCTCAAATCTTTGCTCGGCCGCGGCATGGAATTTACGTAAGCTGCCAAATCCCACGCTTCCTCATCGCTCAGCAATGGCGCTTTATAAGTGGCACCCAACGGCATATTGGCTTTGATGTAACCGGCAAACCGCGACAATCGGTATAAGCCCGCCCCATGGTTATAAGAATGATCGCCCCACATCGGTGGATACTGATAACCTATCCCATCAGCATTCATCATCCCCGAACCATCCGCTTGGTGACAGCTCACGCATTTGGCGGCATACAAGACCTTGCCTTTGGCCGGATCCGCCGCACGATCCAACAAGGCCACCTCATAAATTCCAGCCCCTTTGGCTTTATCGCCCTTTTTCACATTGCTTCCTACATAGTTGATATAGGCCACAATGGCTTCCATCTCCTTGCTTCCAACTTTCGGCGCAACGCCATTCAGTGAACGCTCAAAACAATCGGCCACACGCTTGTAAATATCTTCGATGGCACCGCTCCTACCTCGATACTTGGGGTAGGTACTGGCCACTGAACCATAGTTGTTACCATAGGGCTGCGTACCTGCATTCAAATGGCAATTCTGGCAGTTCATCCCATTGGTTAAGTGTGCCACGCTGCCTTTCGGGCCCAAATATTTGGCGGTGTTGACAATTAGTTCTTTTCCATATTCCAACTGTGACTTGGCCGATGCAGGCGCTTGCGACAAGTCAGCGGCTGTCCACAAATCCGTAGACTCATCCAGTGAGGGGTGATTCACGGGCGCAGCACTATCAATCAACGCCCTATTGACTTCACTGTTGTCAAAATCCTCCTTCGACTTTTCATCGCCCACAAAAATCAAAAGCAGCATCGCAACCACAACCAGAAGAATTCCGCCAACACACCAAAGCAAGGCATTTACCTGCTTGATCAGTTTGTCCACGTCTTTCTGTGTATTGCCTTCCATTGGAATGTGAAATTAAAACAATTCTTTGATAATAATGTAGGTACCCATCACCAACACAAACCAACCAAAAGCGGGTTTGAGTTTTTCGCCAGGAATTCGCTTTGACAGCCAGCTACCGATCAGGATACCCACCACAGCAATACTGCTGAACACTGCGAGAAACGACCAATCAATGACTTCATTTCCGCGCATGTCGCCCACAAAACCAATGAGCGATTTTGCAGCGATGATCATGAGCGATGTTCCTACGGCTTGCTTCATGGGCAATTTTGCCAATAGTACCAGGGCCGGAATGATCAAAAATCCTCCGCCCGCGCCCACCAAACCGGTAACTACACCCACAATCGCTCCTTCGGACAGAATCAGGGGATAGTTAAATTTGGGCTGTTGACCATCGGATTCAAAAACCGTCGATTGGTCTGCACTGGCTTTTTTCGATGGTTTAATCATGCTATACGCCGCCATCACCATGATGACTGCGAACAACAACAACAATCCCACAGATTTGGTAAGCACAAACGCCGCTCCGCCAGTTGCATCCTGTCCGAAAGTCATGATCGGATCAGGAATCATCGGCACCAAAAAACTGCGGGTCAAAAACACACTAATAATACTGGGAATACCAAACACGATGGCTGTGCGCCAATGAATATTACCCAATTTGATGTGGCTAAACGAACCCACCAAAGAAGTCAAACCCACAATAAACAGTGAATAGGCCGTGGCCAGGACCGCATCCACCTGAAACAAATACACCAAGATGGGTACCGTAAGAATGGAACCACCCCCACCGATCAGCCCCAGCGAAAGCCCCATCAAAACTGCACCGATATAACCCAATATTTCCATGTTTTTATTACCTAATGATACAAAGATGTAACAACCAAACTGCTTTTACTGTGACAAAAATCACGCACCCTTACACAAAGTCGTAATCATATCCTTCGAGCTGTGATAACAAATCGATGGGTTTGTCCGTACATTGAATTCTGCCCTCCACCTTCGGCGAAACAGGAGAGAATTTCTTCAAGTATTCCCGCATGATATCGTGAAGATTGATGCCCAACAACTTGGGATTTTGTACTTTTTCAATCCTACACAACGTATCAACCGGATCTCCTTCGCGGTCGCACGCAATCACCGAATACAACTTCGCAGCCTCCATCTTTTTGCCTTTGATTTTGATCCAGTTCACCCGTTCGCCCTTCGGTTTATCGGCAGTAAAATTCACCTCCATGCCCTTGTATCGAACCACCCAGCCGCCAAAACGCTTGGTGGGGTCCTTGGCAAACACGTTTTCAAGTTCCTTTTCCAACCAATGCTTCAGTTGAGCACCCGTCACCTGAGCCCATTTCGCCTCCGAATTCACCGGCAGCATACTCCACAAATAATCGTTTGTAATGGTCGCCAATCCTGTTTTGGAATCCGGAACCAGAGGCGGACAGAATCTGAAACCATTCGACAGCGCAATGTCGGGCTTCAACTTCCACATCAACGCATCGGTAATGAGGTTGTCCATGGGCGTTTCCATCACATAATATCGCACCAAAGTAGTTTTTGAACTGCCAATAACCGTCTCCAATTCTTTGCGATAAGGCGCTTTGGCCGCTTCCACCAAGGCGAGCATTTCCGCATCGGGTTTATACACCTCCGGATCTACATCCATGAGGTTGTAGTGGTGTTCCTTTACAATGCCATTTTCAACAACGATATCGAGTTTGGCCACGAACGACCCAAAAGCACCGGGCTCGGTTACTTTGGAATATTTCCCTTCGATGGGCTTGCGCACGCGCTCGTGGGTGTCTGCTCCGAGGATATAATCTACGCCATCCACATAGGGCTTGTTGGCCAAATCGACTTGTTGTGCCAGGCCCATGTGGGTTACCATAAACACCATGGCGCATTGTTCGTAATCGCGAAGAATCTTCACATATTTGGCTGCATTCACAGACGGATCCGTAAATTGGATGCCACTGCTGTAGGCCGGACTCTGTCGCTTCGGTGTCAATGGGTCATTATACCCGATAAACCCAATTTTGATGCCCGCCACGTAGGTGGTCCAATAGGGCGGAAAAATCAAATCACCCTTGTTTTGATCCGATGTATCGTGAAACATATTGGCGCAAATTTTGGCTCCGTCATAGGCGCCCAAATCCCGCATCATTGTTTCTTTGCCATAGACCACTTCCCAGTTTCCGGGCAACATAAGATCATAGCCGATGTTATTCATGAGCGGCACGATGGCTTTGCCTTCTGAAAGCGCGGCCACGCCACCACCTTGAAAACAATCTCCCCCATCTATAACCAGGGTATTCAGGGGATTTTCCGCTTTCAAGGTTTGGATCATTGTTTTCAGTGACGCCATACCCCCTCTTTTTTTGTAAACTGGCTTGCCATTTTCCAAGAAGAACTCATCATGAACATCCAGCTGTGCATGAATATCAGAGGTATGCAGGATGGTAAAATGTTGTGCTTTCCCGGATTTTACGGTTTGCGATTTTTTGATATCGCGGAGGGCAGAAGCATCTTGGGTCACCCCTGAGGCCACCTTGGTGCCGAAGGCCAAGCCGAGGCCAAGGGCCGAGGCTTGCTTTAGGAATGAGCGTCGATCGCCGGACTTCTCAGCCTGATTACAACCGCAACTGCAATTTTTTACATGATATATTTTGTCCATTGGCCAATCCTGGGGTTAAAAATGATAATTCAATATTAAGTTGAAATGTGAAAGATTCACTTTATTAATTTCATATTTGGGCAAATCATAAGTGGTTTTAATCGCATCCTTGAAAACCGCCAAGAATTGCAAATCCAACCCTTGAAAAAAACCACCAAACGCATATCGCACATCTACATTTGCCTGTTGATAGGCCGGAAAGCCATATTTATTCAAAGCAAAATCCTTGACATCCGGCAGGTAAAACCGACCGTAACTCACATCCACAGCCAACCCTTTCACCGACGAGAATTTCTTGCTCAACACAGTGGTTGCAGCATGCACATTGCCATAGCCCTCGTTACGTTCGCGTGGCATGAAAGTATAAAACGGGTCCCGTCCCCATTCTCTGGGCATCAGATAACGCCCTTCCGCTGTGATGCGGGTATAATTCAACAAAAACTTCCATCCGCCCTTCCACTGTGCGCCCATTCTGGCACCAAACACATTGGAGCGCCCCCCCTTGGCGATGTAGGCTTTTTGTGGATCCAAATTTCCACCGACTGCCAATGCCGTTTGACCAATCCATTGTAATCCATAAACAAACGCATTGAAACCATTCACCTGCGCAGCATGGGCATTCGGTATAGCGCCACCTGCACCATGCATTTTCACCACAGCTTGATTTGCCGGATTAAACGCAATTCGACCGTCCCACTGCAACAAGTGCGTTTCAAAAACGTCCGTAACCACCTGCTCCCACAATTTCAACTTCCCTTGTTTCCAATCCTTTTCGATGCCCGCAAAAGCAACCACAGATTCCGGCATGTTGCCCTTATACTTTGATTTCGTTCCATCCGGATTCACCCCAACCCCATACAAACCCATCGATTCACCTACACCATACCAATGCACTGTGCTTCGGGGCGATATTTGATTCACCACGCCCAAATTAACCATCAAATCCGGTTTCATTTGGTAATCCACCAACAAACCTTCCACCAAGGTTGGACGCATCCTGCCATCCTGAGGATTGATAAACGGCGAGCGAATGTGTTGCTTTCCCAGTTTCATTGATACGCGGTTACGACTGTATTTCAGATACAAGTCCTCCAATCGGTCTAATTCATTTTTGTTGGAAGGGTCTTCAACATCAAACAACCCCAGTTCATAGCGATTGGGTTGGTTCGATAAGGGATCGATATCCGATAGATTGCTCGAGGACAAATGATAAATGGCATTGCCGCTAATACCCAATTGGAATCCCTCCCATTTGCCCGTTTCGTAACCTATGCCAACACCCACTGCATTTGCATGGTAATCGGTCAAACCCTCACTGTTGTCTGTTAACATCGAAAACAATCTGGCATGACCAAAAAACCGTCCAGCCCGGAGAAACGACTGCAAATCCTTGGATGCCACTACGGCAGTGGTATCGTATTTCCCGCGCTCGGTGTGATGCACAAACGGTTGGTCTTGGGCCTGCAACGCAAGAACCATCCCTATCACCGGTAACAGCAATAGTCTTTTCACCCCATCCGCCATCACCCCTCGATACACATCTTTGAACCTTTGCAAACCAATGATGAGTAAACGACGATGAACAATTTGCATGCTACAAATTTCTCAAATCAGAATTGGCTATTGAGTGACAAAAGTCACAACCCAAACAACTGCTCCGCGTTTGCCGTGGTTATCTCTGCAACCTCACGCAATGACACCCCTTTCACATCGGCCAACTTTTCTGCCACCAAACGGGTGTATGCCGGCTCATTTCGTTTACCTCGGTGAGGCACTGGGGGCAAGTAAGGGCTGTCAGTTTCTAAAATGATATGCTCCAAATCGATTTGCTTCAGCACCTCGGGCAAGCCCGCATTTTTAAACGTCAGTACGCCTCCGATACCCAAAAGAAATCCATCCAATTTTAAAATTTCTTGGGCCAACTCCAAACTCTCGGAAAAACAATGAAACACGCCACGGAGTCCTTTGCCTTTGTAGTTTTTCAACAACTCAATGATTCTGTGCGTGGCATTTCTAGAGTGAATGGCAATGGGCAATCTCATTTTCAAGGCGAAATCCACCTGCATCAAAAAGGCCTGTTCTTGAATGTCTTGGGTCGTCTTATCCCAGTACAAATCAATCCCGATTTCACCTACCGCGCAGTATGTATGGGTGTCGAAGAACGAGAACAATTGCGCAATTTCCGCTTCAAAGTCGGGTTTAACATCACATGGGTGCAATCCCATCATGGGATAACAGACTCCGGGATGATTCACGACCAATTCATGCATGCCAGCCACTGTTTGCAGATCTACATTGGGCAACAAAATGCGATCAACCCCCATGCGCTTGGCATTCGCAATCACTTGTTCTCTGTCTGTATCAAATTGCTCACCGTACAAGTGACAATGCGTATCAATCAATCTCATGTATATGGTCAATTATCGCGTTGTGTCAACGCCACTTTAGGGGTTCTTTGTTCAAAAATGCGTCGATGCCTCTCCTACAATCTTCGCTCGCTCTGGCCTCGGCATTTTGTTTGGCCGCATAATCCAAAGCTTGATCTCGGCTCATGGCAGATAAAGCACGCATCATTTCCTTCACTTTCGACACGGCTTGTGGGGATGTAGAATCGCAGATCTGATTGGCATGATGCATCACAAATTCTGCTACCTTGTCTGCCGGTACAACATGCTGAACCAATTGCATTGATTGGGCCTCCGCGGCGCCAAACACACGCCCGGAAAGGAGGATGTCTGACATCACCGCGCCGCTCACTTTTTCACGCAAATAGACCATCACCAAGGCAGGGATGAATCCAATTTTTACTTCGGTGTAGCCAAACGTTGCTTCAGGCGTAGCCACACAACAATCTGCAAGCGTTGCCAACCCACAACCACCTGCCAGGGCAGGTCCTTCAACTTGTGAAATGATGTACTTTGGCGATTGATAGATTGCGTCAAACAATTGCCTCAATCGCTGCGAATCGGCCTCATTTTCTTCCAATGTATTGGACCTCAACTGCGTCAAATAGCCCAAATCAGCACCCGCACAAAAGGGTTTATCGGCAGAGCGAATCACCACTACGCGCACAGAATCATTGGTATTCAGCGACAACATACCTTGATACATCTGTTCGACCAATTCCGCACTCAACGCATTGCGTTTTTCAGGTCGATTGAGAATCAAATGAGCCACAGGGCCATCCATCTCGATTCGCAACATTTCAATCATAGTACAAAGGTAATCGGTTTATCCATACCACATGCGCCACCCCGTTTCGCAGGGCATACTTTTGCAATTTATGCCAAACGCGAATTTTCTTTCGGGGATTCCGCCAATCGCCAATGAGTTGGAGGCTCGCTCGATTTTTACGCACTTCAATGATTTCATGTCCCACGTGCATGTTAAAATACTCAACCGATGCGCTGCGAAAGCTTCGCTCCCTTTCCAAGTTCACCCACAAACATAAAAAGAGCGTTCCGATACCGAAAAACCAACCCTGAGAATGCGGCACCCTGAACCTCCGATGTAAGGCGGCCGCCGTCTGTGGGTGGTCCATTCCGCGAAGTTTTGACATCAGCCATCCACACACCAAAACCACCAGCAGCAACATGAGTAACAAATCCCAAACGCTCATGGGAAGCGCCTTGATTTGTGGCAATGGCAGTGATTGTCCGACATCCAACATCCACAACAATGCTTTCAAACCCGCGCCGAAAAGTCGGTAGGTAAAATCCCCAAAAATCGGAATCCATCCCACAGCAAGGCACAGCAATGTGAGGTAAACACAAAAAGAAAACAGCGGCAGCAAAAGCAAATTACCCAATAAAAACCAAGTGGGAAAAGACTGAAATTGCCACAGCAACAGGGGCGCGGTGAAAAGGGTAGCCGACAATGTCAAACTGGCATTTTCAGCAATCCATCGCACCATACGCGGCATGTGGGACAGTCGTTCCGAAACCAAAGGATGTACCAAAGCAATCCCCAACACAGCGAGATAACTCAATTGGAATCCCATTTGCTCAACCGCATGTGGATCGATGAGCCACTGAATATAGGCCGATCCAAGTAGCACATGAATGAGCGATTGCTTTCGTTTGAATGCGTATTTCCCTAACCACATCCAGGTGGCGCTGATCATCGCGCGCACCACTGAGGCTCCGGCACCCGTGAGAAAGGTATATCCCCAGCCCGCGGCAATCAGCACCATCAAAAAAAACAACCCCGGATTGCCGCGGGCACCAAATCCCGAAAACAACCAAAACAAGGCACCCAAAATCAACGCCACATGCATCCCTGAAACCGCCAATACATGCAACAAACCCGCAGTCCCAAATTGGGATTCCAGTGCGGGATCCAAACCCGATTTATCGCCCATTAGCATGGCGTAGACGAGGCCGGCGTGTTGCGAATGCAACCGCCGGCCGAACTCACCGTGTATCCAAACCAACACCCTCGCGCGCAATCGATACACATAACCCAAACCCACAAACCCCTCACCGTTCTCCCCGACCCGTTGCCAATCGCCGCGGTAACGCACATGACCCGACACACCCACCGCTCGCATGATGCTCTGCCAATTGGGATCGCCCGGAACCTCGGGAAGGTCATAATCCCTGATTGCGCCCAAATACAACCAGTATCGACCCATCGCTGGCGGATTCAAACCTCCCTCGCCCACGCCCACCCGAATGGCAAAGTCGGCGTTTACCAGCACTCCGTCACTCGCTGTAAAACCCAAGCAATGAGCGGTGCCCCGGACCCCTTTCGGACCGGCAAGCCAAGAATCCCTCACCTCAACCAATGCAAATCCATCCTTGCTAGCGCCCGGTTTGTTCCATGGCAATCCGCCAGTTGTTGATGCTCCGGTTTGCGAAAACCACCAACCACCCAAAACCACATGAAAAACAAAGACTGAAAACCATCGCCAAACTCCCGATATTCGATCAAATCCAAACCAATAACCCAGCAGCATTGATCCCAGAACACAGAAAATCGGCACCCACCAAAAAGAATGCTCCAACCAAAAAGACGCCGTTGAATCCGCAGACAGATATGCGACAAATAGGCCGAGTATCGGACACAAAAAGGGGTATTTCCTGAAATTTTCTTGCATGTTGGAGACCAGCCCCAACGCAACATTAGGAAGCGAAAATGCGTTTGATCATTCTCAGCATATCGCTCGCCGATTCATCCCGCCTACGCCACTGACATTCTTCATACCAGCGATCGTACACATCCAACCGTCCTGCCGCATTGGGAGCATCGATAATTTGCTGGATGAACATACCCATTTTTTCCATATTACCCCCAAACAAAATGTTGGAAAATTCAAATCGCCGACTCAATGGCATCTGTCCAATCACCGATTCTACCGTCAAACCCATCGACACAGGCACTTCTGCGGCGAGCGTTTCAACGACAGGAGCGACAACATCAACCGCAGGTAGGGCAACCTCTGGAACGATTACTTCTTCGGGTACTTGCACCTCCGAAATGACCACTTCGGGTGCTTTAACTTCACCCAAAGAAACCTCCACCACCGGGGGCATTTCCACCGCCGCGGGCTCTTCAATCACGGGCACCGACACAAACTCCGCTGCCACAAGTGAAATTTCGGGCAATTCCACCACGGGAACAACCGGTTCAGGCACAGATTCAACAATCGGTTCATTAACCACTTCAGGCACAGATTCAACCACCGCTGCATCAGCCACCTGATCCACGTCGGGAATAAAAGCCGGAACAACTTCAGGCGCTTGCACTACCGCGGAGATTTCATCGTCCACGAACGACATCGATAGCAACTCAATATCACTTTCCAAATACAACTTCGCTGCCAACCCTTTAAGTTGCATCAAAATGTCTGAATCCAGCATTTGGGTTTGGTCGTTTGCCAATTCATGCTGTATACTTGCTATGTTGTTTAGCACTTCGCGCAGAGAACTGTTGTTTGATTCCATTGTCCTGTGCAAGTTACAACACCCACCGGAATTTCGTCATGAGAGAATTTACACTTATCCACGGTTGCATGTTTGCGGGTAAAACCACCAAACTCATCGGCCTGTATAACGAAAGTCCGTTTTTGAGCGATGAAAAATTGGTTGTAAAACCTCTGCTCGACAAACGCTATAACGCAAGTAGAATCAATAGCCACGGTGGATTGCAAATGCTCGCACACCGCATCTCCAAAGCCGAGGAAATCTACCCACTACTCACAGATACAACCAAAGAAGTGTATATCGACGAGGTGCAGTTCATGGGCCCCTTCGTCATTGAGGTCATTGGTGAAATCATGATGAACAACATTCATGTGATTGCGGCCGGACTTGATAAAGACTACATGGCCCGCGATTTTGGCCCAATGGCATCGCTCAAAAAATTGGCCACCCAACGAATCGAAGTAAAAGCCCAGTGCCACGTTTGCAAAAAACCCGCAAACTTCACCTATCGGGAGCCCGGTAGCGATGATTTGGTCTTGGTGGGACATGCCGATATTTACCAAGCGCGATGCGAGGAGCATTGGATGCAAGGAATGGTAGGTCGATTAGAAACAACCTCTCCTCAATAAATACCCCAGCGATACCATCGTTTCAAACCATCCATGAAATCATCTCCCAAACCCAGTCTCAGACTCACCACGCTTTTCAAGGAATTCTTCCAAAGTCAGCAGTCGGCTGGAATCCTATTGATCCTTGCCACGGCAATTTCGTTGCTGCTTGCCAATTCAGCTTGGGGTCCTAGTTACATTGCATTTTGGGGACAGAAAATCGGAATTAGCAGCCATCAATTTCACCTTGAACACAGCATCACTGAGTGGATCAATGATGCACTGATGACCATTTTCTTTTTGCTCGTGGGATTGGAAATTGAGCGGGAACTGTACATCGGCGAACTTTCAGACCGAAAACGCGCAATGCTGCCGATGATGGGGGCTCTAGGGGGCATGGTGATGCCGGCATTGATCTATTTGATTTTCAACTTCAATCATCCGGCCACAATTTCAGGCGCAGGAATCCCAACGGCCACGGACATCGCATTCGCCATTGCCATCATGGGCTTGCTGGGCGATCGGGTTCCCACCGCGTTAAAAGTATTTTTAACAGCCTTGGCAATCATCGATGATTTGGGTGCAATACTGGTCATTGCACTGTTTTACGGTGGTGGATTCAACGGATTATACCTTATCCTCAGCGCGTTGATCATCGCAATCCTCTATTTCCTCAACAAGCGAGAAAATGAAAATGGCTGGTTGTTTTTGATTTTGGGGATCTCCTTGTGGTTCTGCATGCTACACAGTGGCATTCACGCTACCTTATCAGGTGTGATTTTGGCTTTTGCGCTTCCGTTCAAATCGGGAAAACCACAAACTTTGAGTTATCGCGTGGAGCACAGTATCCAGTGGCCAGTATCCTATATCATATTGCCCTTGTTTGCACTATCCAACACCGCCATTGCGATTCCCGAGGATATATCTACCCTGGTTTCTAACCCTGCCAGCATTGGCATTTTCTTCGGCCTCGTTGTCGGCAAACCCCTGGGCATCGTTTTGGCCAGTTTATTGGCGGTAAAATTGGGGGTAGCCAGTTTATCGTCAAACATCAATTTCAAAAAACTATTAGGTGCCGGCATTTTGGGTGGAATCGGCTTTACGATGGCAATTTTCGTCGACAATTTGGCATTCACGGATTCAGCCCTCATCGACCTCGGTAAAGTGAGTATACTGATTGCATCTTCGGTATGTGCCTTAGTGGGTTACAGCCTTTTGAAGTTGGAAAAATAACTATTCCAACCAATTCGCCTCAATCTTCAATGTTGGCAATTTTCACCAACTTGGATAAGTTCAATATTTCAATTTTCTTGCCTTCCAACGCCACCACACCCTCGTGTTTTAGGTCGCTCAGCAAACGAATGGCAGTCTCAGTGGCTGTTCCCACCAAATTTGCCAAATCTTCTCTGCTAATTTTCAGATCGATTGTTTTCCCATCGGCCTCAAAACCATACGTTTCCTTGATGAACAACAAGGCCTCGGCGAGACGCTCCCGCACCGGCTTTTGGGCAAAGTGGGTGATACTCACTTCGGCTTTGCGCAAATCATCGCTGAGCAACTTCATGATTTCCATGGACAGCACGCCATCCTTTTGCAAAACCCCCATGAACAATTCTTTGGGTATAAAACAAATGCCGGCCTCCTCTAAAACCACCGCCGATGCACTGTATTTGTCGCCACTCAACAACGCCCTATACCCCATCAAATCGCCTGGCTTGATCAACCGTAATATCTGTTCTTTGCCATCCTCTCCCAACTTCACCAATTTAATCTTACCGCGATTAACACAATAGATACCCAAAGGACGGGATCCTTCATGAAAAATAATCTGCCCTTTTTTATACGGCGTACAGATTTTCTCCTCGTTGATCTGCTCCATGTTATCGTTTTCTACTTTGCAAAAAACTGAAGTAAACCGCTTTTTACAATTGGCACAATCAATGGCATCATGGTTGAACGACATAGGCTTTTCCTTTAGAGATTCTACTCCAAATGTATTGAAAAAACGCATAAAATTCAGTGCCTTATTTCGGATGACAACAACTTCCTTGATGAGCATTGATTTGAACCTTGGGCGACACAAACGGAATGCCCAAATTCATGCCGCGCAATAAAAACAGCATCGCCATCACCAACAACCACCAGGGCAACCACTTAGACCAAGTTTTGCGAACCGCCTGTGTGATTTTATTCCCCAATAATCCCAACACAAAAAGACTGGGGAAAGTACCCAAACCAAACCCCGTCATCAACAAAACACTGCCATCGGTCGCCCCTTGTCCAACCGCAGCCATCATCGCCCCATACACCAAACCACAGGGCAGCAACCCATTGGCCATTCCCGCAACAGCACGCCATCCCAGATGACGACCCTTCATGGCTGTTGAAAACAACGTTAACACCCCCTTTTTGAAGCCATTTTCCCTACCTGCATCTGAACCTTGTTTGGATATGCCCCAGCGCTGATAGGCCCACATCGACAAGAAAACCAAACCGATGCCCATACTAAATTCCGATTGAAACGCTCGGATGTCAACCACCTGAAATAGCAGCCCGGCAATCAAACCCAACAAAGCGTAGGTCAAGGTTCTGCCCAAATGGTAAATCACGGTCCCCAACCAACCCGAAGGCATCATGAGCACCAGCGGCCCGCACATGCCGATGCAGTGCAGACTGCCCGCCATGCCCAACATCAACCCAGCGATTAAGGAACCTTCCATGGACTATTTATCGAAATTCAATTCCGCATAATAGCGGTCGGTGGCGGTTTGCCAATGAATTTTAAAAACATAGGTTCCTTGGCTCAAACCCGACAGTGGCAACTGCCAACGACCCGCGGTGGTTTCATGCAATTCCATCTTCTGATCCCGCGCTTTGTCGGCCGCGCAATAAGCGAGCAACGTTCCTTTTACGGACTTGCCCTCGGTGCCTGCGATGCTTAAAAAGTTCTGACCCGCTTCGGCTTCAACCTTGGGAACCAACCCCGCTGCAATGGCCTTTCGCGAAGCATCGATTTGGTCTTGAAACTTCAATTCCTGCTGATAATAATCATCCACCACCAAATCCAATTTTTGCGCTTTACTCTGAAATACCAAATACAACATACCACATACAAACAGGGCATACACCAGCACGATGCCTTTGCCCCAATTCCAATTCAACCTTTGTTTCATATCTATATTTATTTTGCTACTGGGGCCAAAAAAACTGTTTTCTCAGACTGCAGCAGGCGGTCCCTTACATATAAACCCAACTGCAATTTCTGTTGTCGCTCCTTCACATCTGTCTGTTTCATCACGATATAACCGGTAAGTCGAACCATGCCTTCTTTGGGCAATTGGATGAATGTATCGGCATTCCCAACCCATTCAATGCGGGCATCGGCACCCATGACGCGCACATGCAACTGTTTGTAATCGTTGTGACTTTTGTTCAAAAACATCACATTGTACAAGTTGGTTACCTCGCCATTCTCACGCTCTTGATACAGCAGCCCGGCCACTTTTCTTACCTCCATGTCTACCGAACTCCGTGAAATCAGAATCACCAACCAACCGGCCAACAATACCAACAATACCGCTATATACGCTTTAAGCCTAGGGGTAACGGTAAACGGCTTGCCATCGGCGATGGTCGCTTCTGAGGCATATCGAACCAACCCAAGGGGCTTGCCCACTTTGTCCATCATAAAATCACAAGCATCGATGCAAGCGGTGCAATTGATACAATCGAGCTGCGTTCCATTGCGGATGTCGATGCCAGTTGGACAAACATGCACGCACAAGTTGCAATCCACACAATCCCCGCCTTTTCTGTCGATGCCCTTGCGATTTTTTTCTCGGGGCTCCCCGCGAACATAATCATAGGCCACAACCACAGAATGTCTGTCGAGCAGCACCCCTTGCAACCGTCCGTAAGGACAAACCACGGTACACACTTGCTCACGAAACCGCAGATACACCATGAAAAACACAAACGAAAACACCAACATCCCCAAAAAACCCTTCAAGTGCATTCCCCAGGGATCGGAGATGATGGTTTTGAGCTCATCCATTCCAATGATATAGGCCAAGAACGTATTGCCGATGAGAAAGGAAAAGAGGTAAAAAACTACCCATTTGCTCACGCGTTTGCGAATTTTCTCAGCATTCCAGGGCTGGCGTTTTAGCGCTTGTTGTTTGGGGGCATCGCCATCGATCCAATATTCAATTTTCCGGAATACCATCTCCATGAACACCGTTTGTGGACAGGCCCAGCCACAGAACAAGCGACCGAAAGCCACCGTAAAGACAATGATAAACACCACAAACAGGATCATGGTGATGCCAAAGAGATAGAAATCTTGGCTCCAGAAAACGAAGCCAAACACCACAAACTTTCGCTCAATGATGTTCAGCAGCAAAAATGGTTCGCCTTTGTATTTGATAAAGGGCAATCCAAAAAACAACAGCAGGTATAAATAGCTCAAGAGGGTTCTTGCGCTATAGAATCTTCCCCGGGGTTTGTAGGCAAACACCCATTTGCGTTTGCCTTGTTCATCGATGGTGGCCGACCGGTCTCGAAACGAGTCGTGTTCGTCAGGAACTTCCATGGTTATTGAAGCTTACTCACGGTAACAGAACCCGCAGCGGCGGTATCGGCCGGAGCGGCTTGATCGTCTTTGTATTCATTGCCTTGAGGCGCTCTGGGATTGGGCGGATTACTGCCTTGGAGCGACTTCACGAACATAGCCACCGCAGCAATTTGCTTGGGCGACAGGGTTTGTGACCACGAAATCATCCCTTTCTCTTGCACCCCATTTTTAATGGTTTTGAAAATGTCTTTGATGTTGCCACCATGAATCCAATACACATCGGTCAGGTTGGGTCCGATGGAGGCCCCTTGGGCTTGTTCACCGTGACAGCTTTTGCAATTTTGGGCAAAGATGCCTTTTCCTTCTTCGATGAGGGCTGGATCGGCTTTGTATTCGATGGTATTTTCATCCACTTTGTTGGCCATGGTGGCCATCACAGCGGCCAGGTCTTTTTCGGCTTGCACGGTAGCGATGTTCAACTCTTCCACTTGCAGGGGCGCGGAGCCCGAAACATGGTAACGGTAAATGTAGATACCGGCAAACAGTATGGTAAAATAGAATCCATACAACCACCAGGGCGGGAGGGCATTGTCGAGTTCTTTGATGCCATCATAATCATGATCCAGCTGTACATCTTTTTCATGATCGATACCCACCGACTTATTGAAACGATCCCACCAGGCATTGGTTTTGGCCACGGCGGTAGCTGCTGATTTTTCTTTGGCGGGCACCAACAGGGTTTTCAACCAGTAGGCGAAGTAGGCAATCACCAACAATTCGAAGAAAATGACCGTAAGAATGAGAAAATTCAATCGATCTCCGGTGATTGTCCAATCGATGGGTTGAGGCGCAGCAGCAGTGGCGGCGTCAGCTGCTGCTGCGGCCTCTTGTGCCCATGCCATGCCTGGCATTCCCAGTGCCAAAAACAGCACAACAATACTTTTCACAATCGGCACTACATAGCTAGGCAGCGCATTGGGATCCTCCAATGGCGTTATAGTGGATGGGGTTGATTTTTCAACCAAATCCAAAACACCCCCATTTTTGGTTTTGAGGATGGCAATACGCATAAGCAATGAACCCAAAACCACAGCAACGACCGCCAAGGCCACTGCGGTGAAAGTCATCACCCAAGGCACTAAATCAGCACCGGTTATCATTTGGGATGCAGCCGGAGCGGCTCCCGCCGCTTGCCCCCACAAAGGAGATATTCCCAACACCGCCAATCCAAACAGTGCCATTACCTTATTCAAAAAATTAGCATTCTTTTTCATCGCCTAAAGGAATTTGTTTCGCTTGATTGATATATTTTTTACTGGCCTTCATCGCATACATCAACACCACCGCAAAAATTGCTGTGAAGATGAACAAGGATACCATCGGAAAAATCCGCACATCCTGTATCGATTTGAGATAGTTGATGAATTTCATTTTTCTTTTTCTGTTATTAAAAAACCATTAATGGATCGGCTTCGCATCCGCTGAAACCGTTTTAATATCGGTACCAATGCGCTGCAGATAAGCAATCAAAGCCACCATCTTCGTGTAGGTCAGATCCTTCACCCCCTCAAACTCCATGATCTGCTTGATTTCTTTCTCTTTCATCAAATCAGCCGCAATGGCCTTGGCCTGTAAATCCAAATCACTGTTTGCCCGGTTGTGGTAACCACTCTCATAAGGCACACCCAAGGTTTGCATCGCCTTGATCATCTTCGGCGTACGCATAATATCTATCCCCGTAGTCAACAACCAAGTATACCTTGGCATAATGCTCTTCGGACTCGTACTCGTGGGCTGATACATGTGATTGAAATGCCATGAATTGGGATATTTACCACCCACGCGGGCCAAATCCGGACCGGTGCGCTTACTACCCCACTGGAAAGGGTGGTCATACACAAATTCACCCGCCTTGGAATACTCACCATATCGAACTACCTCGTCGCGGAATGGCCTCACCATCTGAGAGTGACAAGTGTAACAGCCCTCTGAAATGTAAATGTCACGACCATGCAATTCCAACGGGGTGTAGGGCTTCACTGCTGAGATAGTGGGAATGTTCTCCTTCACCAAGAAAGTAGGTATCATTTCAATGGCTCCACCAATGGCCACCATCACCAAACTCCAAAACAACATCTGCAAAGGCTTGCGCTCAATGAAACGATGCCAATGCTCGCCCTTGTGCGCCTCTACCTTTACCAAAGCAGGCGCCTCGGCCTCCTCCTCTTCCTGGAAATGACCCTTTTTCACCGTCTTCCAAATATTCACCACCATCAGCAAGGCCCCCAACAAATACAACAAACCGCCCAAACTGCGCAACATGTACATCGGTGCAATCATGTTCACCGTATCCAAGAAACTATACTGTAACACCCCTTCAGGCGTAAAAGCCTTCCAATTCAATGCCTGCGTAAAACCAGCCCAATACATCGGCACCGCATAAAACACAATCCCCAAAGTACCCAACCAAAAGTGTGCATTCGCCAACGATTTGCTATACAATTCTGTGCGCCACAAGCGTGGGATCAACCAATACAACACCGCAAACGTCAAGAAACCATTCCATCCCAATGCCCCAACGTGTACGTGTGCGATGGTCCAATCGCTAAAGTGCGAAATCGCATTCACATTCTTCAAACTCAACATCGGTCCTTCAAAAGTGGCCATGCCATAAGCCGTGATTGCCACAACCATGAATTTCAACACTGCATCCTCACGAACCCGATCCCAAGCACCCCGCAAAGTCAACAAACCGTTGATCATACCACCCCAACTTGGAGCAATCAACATCACCGAGAAAACCACACCCAAACTCTGCGCCCAATCTGGCAAAGCCGTGTACAACAAATGGTGTGGACCCGCCCAGATATAAATGAATATCAATGCCCAAAAGTGAATGATCGACAATCGATAAGAATACACCGGACGATTCGCCGCCTTTGGCAAGAAATAATACATCAACCCCAAATAGGGCGTGGTTAAGAAAAACGCCACCGCATTGTGTCCGTACCACCATTGTACCAAAGCATCCTGAACGCCCGCATACCAACTGTAGCTCTTCATAAACTCAATGGGCAACTCCATGCTATTCACAATGTGCAACATGGCAACCGTAACCCATGTGGCGATATAAAACCAAATGGCTACATACAAATGCCCTTCCCTGCGCTTCAATATTGTACCAAACATGTTTACGCCAAACACCACCCAAATCAAGGTAATGGCGATATCCAATGGCCACTCCAATTCAGCATATTCCTTACCAGTGGTGTAGCCCATCCAGAGCGATAACGCCCCAAACACAATGATCAACTGCCATCCCCAAAAGTGAATTTTACCCAGCAAATCGCTAAACAAACGTGCCTTACACAATCGCTGCAGCGAATAATATACCCCCATAAAAATCCCATTGCCAACAAATGCGAAAATCACGGCATTGGTGTGTACCGGACGCATGCGGCCAAAGGTGGTGGGTGCCCAATCAAAATTCAATGCCGGAAACGCCAATTGCAAAGCAATCAACAGACCCGCCAAGAATCCAACAACACCCCAAACAATGGTCGCCGTTGCAAACCACTTTACAATCTTGTTGTCGTAGGAAAAACGTTCTAGTTGCATATAGGTTAAGAATTATTGTTACATATGGGATTGTTTTCTTTTTTCGGTGTAGTGTCGTGAAGGATCCGAAACCCACTCGCCTCCAAATCATCAAATTGTCCTTTTTTGACACTCCATAAATACGCCCACAAAAAGCCGCCAGCCACGCAAATGCTGCAAATCATGAGAAGAATGACAACGTACAATGGTATTATTTCAATACTCAAAATGACAGTACAATCGGCTCAACCACAATGACAAGCCTCAAGGTGAAGTGTGATACTTGTCATGTTTTTATGATTGGATTTTGAGTCCCTCTCGCCGTCCGCCCCACAACGTAGCCAACCAAGTGTACAACACGATACTGATAGAGCTCGCGGGCATCAAAATGGCCGCAATCATCGGGTTCAATCCCCCCCTAACCGCAAAGCTCAAGCCAACCACATTGTAAGCAATACTCAAGGTAAAACTCCACCAAATCACCCGTTTTCCGCGCTTTACCATGCGCCACAAGGCATGCAATTTTGGCATCGAATCTCCCATTAATATGGCATCGCAGCCTGGAGAAAAATAGCCCATGTCTTCAGAAACAGCAATGCCAAAATCCGCCTCCATCAAAGCACCGGCGTCATTCAAACCATCCCCTACCATCATCACTTTCTTCCCTTGATTGCGCGCCTCAACCACAAAGGTCTGTTTCTGATGTGGCTTCTGCTCAAACTTCATTTCCGCATCCGACCACAACAAGGCCCTTAAAACCGCCCGTTCTTGCGCAGTATCTCCGCTAAGCACCACCACATCCCCCTGCTTCTTCCAGTCTAACAACATGGGCTTTAACCCCTCTCTGTAACGACTCAACAACAAGAACCTGCCCACAACTTCGCCCGCAGCCGAGCACCAGATTTCGGCACTTCCCTGTTGACTATCAGCCAGGGTATCCACCGCTACCCCCTTCACCAGTTTGCCATCCTCCGAAACAGAATACCCAGCACTCAACCCAACAAAAGCGCGGTTCCCCAGCCGATACTCTACCCCACCTACGGTCCCCAAAACCCCACTGCCAACCACATTCTGGACCTGAACAACGGGCACCTTGGGTCGGTCTAACCACTGCCCCACCTTCCGCGCATACGGATGAACACTCTCCAAAGCCAACGCACCCAATGCATCCCAAGTATGCACATCCAAACTACGACCCTCGAAAGATATTGTGGGTTTTCCACTCATAGTCAACGTGCCTGTTTTGTCGAAAATAGAAAGATTGACGTTTCTCCACGATTCCAGCGCCGCCGCCCCCCTCACGTACAACCCATTCTTTGCCAATAACGTGAGCAAATGGCCGTGCGTAAAAGTTACCGACAACAATAGGGCACACGGACAGGCCACGATCAATACCGATGTAATCGCCGTCCACACCTTGGAGGAATCCATCACAGACCAGTACACTGCCGCCGAAATCGCGACGGTGAATAACGCCACAGTAAACCATTGGCTTGCGCGATGAACATAGTCATTTTCTACACCCGCCTTCACACCATCTGATTTTTGTTTTGATTTATTCCAAAGCGATACTAGGTATCCTTGCGACATTGATTTTTCGGCAATCACGCGGATGCTACCCGCCAATTGTCGGCCACCCGCATACAACCAGTCACCCGCCATCACCGTTACGGGCTTGCTTTCACCGGTGACAAAACTATAGTCGATGTGTGCATCTCCATAGGCCAACCGAGCATCTACAGGGATCAACTCCTGGTTATGAATAATCAATTCATCCCCTTGTTGAATGTCTGTGAGGGGCAAACTAACAGCCCGCCCCTCTTTCCAAACAGACGCACTCAATGGGAAATATGAAGTATAGTCTCGATCAAATGAAATGCGTTGATAGGTTTTGTCCTGCAAATACCGACCCAGCAGCATAAAAAAAACAATACCACTGAGCGAATCAAAATAACCCGGCCCGATGTGGTTGGCCACTTCGTACAAACTACGTCCAAGCGTAATCAACATCGCCAATACGATGGGTAAATCAATGGTGAGGTAACGCTTTTTCAAACCACCCCAAGCAAGGGAATAAAATTCTCGTGCACTGTAGAACATCACAGGAACAATCAACAGCAGATTGAGCGCGGTGAAATATGACTTCAACCCATCCAAATCCTCGCTACCCCATTCCAAATACTCAGGAAAACTCAACAACATGATGTTGCCAAAACAAAATCCGGCTACCCCCAATCGAAACAAACGCTGCTTGGCTTCCCCAGAGAGTTTCGTACCTGCAGGGCTGGACCCGTTGCTTTGCAGATCGCTCAAGCTGAAATAAGGTTCATACCCAATACCTGCCAAAAACTGAGCGATTTTCCGGGCATTTGTGCGGGCGGGATCAAACGATACAGTGAGATTTTTTTTAGAAAACTGCAGCTCGGATGCGTTCACCCCCAAGATCAACTTGTGCAAATTCTCAAGTAAATAAACGCAAGAACTGCAATGCACTTGGGGGAGATAAAAGCGAATGTGACATTCTTCTTCACTTTGAAAGATGTACAAGCGCTGTAAAATGTCTTGATTATCAAGAAAGGCGAATTTGTGGGACTGTTCAGCCGCAGTGGCTTCCAATCCCAGAACCTGATTGCCGGCGGGTGTATCGTTCAATTCGTAGTACTGGCAAAGTCCGTTTTGTGATAGCAAGGCATAGACCGACTTACAACCATCGCAACAAAAATCCTTGTGATCATACTGAATCACCCTGCGTGTTGCAGTTCCGCAGTGATAACAGCTGTGTGTTTCCGAAGCCACTTCCGCCATGGATGCAAATTGCATCCAATACGAGGATCAAACCATGACAGCCAAAAGGAGGAAATATGATTTATATCATAGTAACCACAGCACCAGTCCACCGTCAATGAGGAGCCTATACAGCCGAAACGGTCGCACGGCATCTGGGAATCGCATCATCACCAAATAAAGAACCAATAAGGCGGGCAGACCCCAGCTCCGCTGGGCTTGCCCGCCCCACAAAACCAACAAGCAAACCGACACCACCACCATCGCAAACCTGAGCCATCGCGTTTCAAACGAACGCCAAATATTGCTCGAATTGGATACCGCATCCTTGTCCTGTTCAAACCAGTGCATCACCCAAACATTCAACACAAACACGAACACACCCATCCTCCACAGAGGCAGCGCCCAAGGATCAGACACATCCCAAAACAACGCCAATGCAAATGTGATTGCAATGAAAAACGGACCCAAAAAAGCCGCCATTTTTCCGCCCCTTCGTTGAACAATCACATAACCAACCCCTCCCAAAATCGACCAACGAAAGGCCGAAATCAAAACTGATAGGTTGAGATCAGTTATTAACGGCGCAACCAATAATAACCCAAAAAACGGGAGCAACCCCCAAAACAACAACCAAATCACCTGCCAGGATCGCATTGGAAATCCCAGCGCATCCCAATGCAAAATGTCTCTAAAAAAATCGGCCGTATACACCCAAATGCAACAACCCACCAACAAAAAATCGGCCAGTTGCAAGTGCCTAACTCCGTTCATAAAAGCGTCCTCAAAACCAGTATTCAAAGACCCAGTAGACGGCCTTGACAACAACAAAATACGCAACATCAAAAACACAACGGCCACCCATGGAATTCCCAAGGCCTGGGTTCCAAAAAACGGCTTTCCCTTTGATGCACCCTGTTTCCGAAATGCCATCAGGAGTTTTGCCACCATGTTAATCTTTTAATGCCGTAATCTTTCCAATGTTTGGAATCGCCCTGCGCAAACTCTCCTCAATCCCCGCCGTCATCGTCATCTCGCTCATGCTGCATGTGCTACAAGCACCGGTCAATCGCAATACCACATCCAATTCACTGCTAACCTCCACCAACTCCACATCCCCACCATCGGCATGCAAATACGGACGGATGGTTTCTAGGACCTGCTCTACTTGGGTATCAATGGCGCTCATGGTGAGCAAAAGTAATATTATTTTATGATTTGCAACATACTCACTTGCTGCGCCAAAGCACTCGCTACAGGATAGTATGGCGCCAATTCTGGCGATGTTGCAGTAATATTCCCTTGGTCGATGTGTTGCATCAACGAGGGATTCAAAGGCAATTCTCCCAAAAAGGGCACATTGTATTCTTTGGAGAGGGTTTGCCCTCCCCCTTCGCCAAACAAGCGATATTTCTTATCAGGGGCGTCGTCTGGCGTGAAGTAACTCATGTTCTCTACCACACCCAATATGCGTTTGTTCACCGCTTCCATCGAGAACATGCCCATCGCCCTGCGCGCATCGGCCAATGCCATTTCTTGCGGCGTGGTCACAATCACAACGCCTGTCAATGGTACATTTTGCACCAGACTCAATTGCACATCGCCCGTTCCGGGGGGTAAATCAATGATCAAATAGTCCAAATCGCCCCAATCGGTGTCCTGCACAAACTGCCTGAAAGCACTGGAAACCATTGGACCCCGCCAAACAATTGCCTGTCCCGGTGCCGTCATAAACCCAATGCTCAACAATTTCAACCCTTTGGCTTCGATGGGAATCATGATTTGTTTGTCGCCCTTCATATACATCTGGGGCGATTCAGAAACACCAAAAATGGTGGGTACACTTGGACCATAGATATCCGCATCCAGCAATCCCACCTTGGCTCCCATACCGTGAAGTGCAAGCGCCAGCGCCGCCGAAAGCGTACTCTTGCCTACACCCCCTTTACCCGATGCCACTGCAATTACATGTTTTACACCTGGCAACACCTCTGAAACGGGAATACTTCCCCGAACACGCGATGTGGTGTTTACTGTGACAGCGATGTTGGGATCAACCATCATCCGGATGGCTGTTTTGCATGCGTTCACCATCATGTCTTTCATTGGACAAGCGGGCGTGGTCAGTACAAGGGTGAAGGATATTTCTTGTCCGATGACGAGGTCTTCTATCATTCCCAGTGTCACCAAATCCTTTTTGAGGTCGGGATCATCAACGTGCGATAAGGCTTTGAGGACAGCTTCTTGGGTAATCATTTGAAGGAATCAACAATGCGTTTGAAAAATCGTTTTTCGAAGTTCCAGAAATAGCGGAATTGACCAAAGCAAAAGCCGTAGGTGAGCAACAAGATATTGTAGACCGGCAGAATTAAAATATAGTAGACCACATCAACCCACCATTCCTCACCCAGATAGGGCTTCACAAATTTCTTGAGGTACATTACGGTAAAACCCGTCAAGGCAAATACCAACAAGATCACCCATACCATCCAGGCTTTCTCTACATTCCAACGCTGTTTGAGACGATTTACAAAGCTCACCGAACAAAGGTACTTCATAAACACGAGCAGTTGAATTCACATTACATTTAAATGACAATTTGATACTATTTTTCACTTCTCCAGCGAAATGAAAAAATCTTTCAGCATTTAGTGGGAAATTCGCAGCATGGAAGAGCCAATCATCGCATCGAGCAAAACCGAGCAGCCCACTGGGCCACAACCCACCCAACTCGTGTTGCTGCCGCTGCCCATTGGCGAACTCAGCTGGGGCTGGATGAATACACCCAATTACATCGACGCTATCATGCCCATAAAACATTGGGTGGCCGAAGATGCAAGAACCCTCAGGCGCTTTATCTCGGGACTGAAACTGGGCATCGTCATCAATGAATTGGATATTTTCGAATTCAACATCCGCACCCCCAAACAAGAATTGGAGAAGTTCTTTAAAGAAATCAAAGGTGCAACCCATGTGGGGGTGGTTTCAGAAGCAGGCATGCCCTGTATTGCTGATCCCGGGGCGTTGGCGGTAAAATTGGCGCATCAGCGCGGTTGGGACATCAAACCCATCATGGGACCCAGCAGTTTGATGTTGGCCCTTGCGGGCAGTGGATTGAGCGGACAAACTTTCACCTTCCATGGATATCCGCCGATCAACGAAAACGAATTGAAGCAACTCACCTTGCTGTTGCAAAACAAAGCCACCGATAAACACAGCCATTTGTTCATTGAAACCCCCTATCGCACAGACCGATTGCTACAGTTTTTTTGCAAGAATTTACCGAGCGATATGTTGCTGTGTATCGCAAGCGACATTCACACTGAAAACGAATCCATTCGCACTCAAACCATCGCCGAATGGAAGAAAAAAACCGAGACTTTTGGCAAAAGCCCTTGCGTTTTTGTGGTGGGTCGTTGACACAATCCCTACCTTATTCACAAACAGAGAACAACTTATAACACAATTTTCATCAATCACTGATTAAATTTGCATCAATAATATTTGTAGTCCATCATCATGAGAGATATTTTCGAAAAATTGCATGAGCGTATGGGTCCTTTGGGCCAGCACGCCGACGACGCACACGGTTATTACACTTTCCCTAAGTTGGAAGGTCCGATCGGACCCCGAATGATTTTCAGAGGCAAAACCCGTTTGAATTGGAGTTTGAACAACTATTTGGGATTGGCAAATCATCCCGATGTGATGAAAGCAGATACTGAAGCAGCTGCACAATTCGGCATGGCTTACCCGATGGGTGCCCGCATGATGAGTGGCAACAGCAACTACCACGAGCAGCTGGAGCAAGACTTGGCGAGTTTCGTTGGAAAGCCCGATTGTATCTTGTTAAACTATGGTTACCAGGGCGTTCTAAGCGCAATTGACGCATTGGTTGACCGCCACGATGTGATCGTTTACGATGCGGAATCGCATGCATGTATCATTGATGGTGTTCGTTTGCACATGGGCAAGCGATTTGTATACAACCACAACAACATTGAGAGTTTGGAGCAGCAACTCAAGCGTGCCACCAAGTTGGTAGAATCTACCGGCGGCGCGATTTTGGTAATCACCGAGGGTGTATTCGGGATGACCGGTTCTCAAGGAAAGTTGAAAGAAATCGTGGCATTGAAGGAGAAATTCAATTTCCGTTTGTTCGTAGACGATGCGCATGGTTTCGGGACGATGGGTAAAACAGGCGCAGGAACAACAGAAGAACAAGGGTGCACAGAAGGCGTAGACATATACTTCTCTACTTTTGCCAAGTCGATGGCGGGTATCGGTGCGTTCATCGCTTCTGAACCCCATGTCATCAAATTCTTGCGCTATAACATGCGTTCTCAAATCTATGCCAAAGCACTGCCAATGCCTTTGGTTGTTGGTTCGATCAAGCGGTTGCAGATGATTCGCACCATGCCAGAGTTGAAGGAGAAATTATGGACAATCACCAATGCTTTGCAAAATGGTTTGCGTGAGGCAGGATTCAACATCGGCATCACCACCACGCCTGTAACCCCCGTGGTACTGAATGGCACCATTCCAGAGGCCACCCACTTGACCCACGACTTGCGTGAGAATTTCAACATTTTCTGTAGCATTGTGGTATACCCCGTAGTACCCAAGGGAATGATTATTTTGCGATTGATCCCTACAGCGGTTCACAGTTTGGAGGATGTAAAAGAGACCATCGATGCTTTTAAATCCATCAAAAGCAAATTGGACGCTGGCGAATATCGCAAAGAAAAATTGGCTGAGTTCGCCTAATTTCGTTGCCGTTGGTTAACGGCTGCGGAGGATGGAATTACGAAAGAATATCTCGCAAGGGTCGTTTTGGTTCGCCATAACGACCTTTTTTGTTTTGGGCATTGTTCGATGTCACAGATTGGCGGTAATGGACCAGCAGTTGGTGAATGCGGCGGTATCAGACAGTGTGCTGCTATCGGACACATTGTTCCGCGCAGAAAAATACAGCCGCTATCGGAAGAAAACTTGGAAAAAGCATCGCTTTGGGTATGACTCATTGAATGTGGTGGGCGCGGTATCTGCATTTGCTGGCAGCAAGGGAAAGCCACTGTCGCCCAAATTGGCCTTGGAATTGTTGCTGGCTTTGCGGTCTTCAGGAAGCCGGGGAATGGCTTCTGGCGCATTGAAGGGGGAAACGACGGAGGTGGGGAGGTCCGCGCGACTGTTGGCGGCCGACAGCCTTCGGCTCGGCCGCCAACTGGAGTCGTCGGTCCGACGCGCGAATCCATACGGTTCCAGGCCTTTGGCCTGGAACCGTATGGATAGTAGTCAGTGGGACGCCCTACCGGGAATTGGACCTGCCACAGCCCGTAAAATCATCCGATACCGAAACAAACTCGGAGGATTTACATCGCCCAATCAACTGCTCGAAATACCCAAGATCGACACCCTCATGGCAACCCTACTTGCTGAAACCTTCTCCACCGCCCCCGAGGAAATCAAAAAAATCAACACGAACCCCAATTGGACTGAACTCTACAAACACCCTTACATCGGTCCCATCAAAGCAAAAATCCTGCACCCATTTTTTAATTTACACCCAAAATTGAATCGCGAAACATGGAATCAAGTGCAAGGATTGAGTCCTACAGAAAAAGAAAAAATCGCCCCGTATTTGGCATTCACCGACTAAGAAAATTGAACACTCACGAACTTGGTCGGAAATGACATTTCTTGGGATTTTTCATTCCATTCCTT
>JACCDS012213803.1_pt1 | contig 44206 bp, 41 predicted proteins | sample 7446441 | NCBI WGS metagenome assembly JACCDS01 (sample SAMN15323445, study PRJNA562643) | freshwater metagenome | isolation source: river surface water | place: USA:Blue River Watershed | collected 2017-08-17 | reverse complement strand
TTCCTCCATGCATCAAATTCTTTGGGACTGAATAATTGAGGATTATCCAAGCCTATTACCATGATGCTTCCATCTTCGCCATATTTTTTTTTGAATGACTCGTATAATTGGAAACGCTCGTCTGTTTTGGGTAAAATTTTAGCTAATTCATAGCTTAGTTGGATGTTGCTAGCAATAAATCCCAATGCAACAGAAATGCCTAAAACAACAAGTAATATGGCTACTTTAAATTTTAAAATACTTTGGCTAATCCAATTCCAAAAATTATTCATAATTCATATTAATTGCTCAAAAGACTCTCAGCGAAAAGTAAATCCTCTGGCGTTGTAATTTTAATGTTCTCGTAATTTCCTTCAATCAAGTGTATTTTTTCTCCTGTTTTTTCAACAACACTTGCATCATCTGTAAATAATTCGGAATATTCTTGATTAAAAGCCTTTTTTAATTGGCTTAAACGAAAAACTTGTGGTGTTTGTATAATTTTAATATCATTTCGATCCACTGACTCATATTTCTTTAATTTCTCATTCCATTTTCGGATAGAATCCTTGGATGAAACTGCAAGAACGGCATTGTTTTGTATTTCTGTAATATGGAACGCCTCTTGAATAGCTTTTTCAGATACAAAGGGCCTTACTCCATCATGAATTCCTACAATACATTCTTCATTTTCAAAAATAGATTCAATGCCATTTTTACTTGAATGAAAGCGCGTTTTCCCACCTTCAATAATCTTATGCGGAATTTTTCCTTCAAAATTATTGTGCTGTATGCACAACTCCTTCCATGTGTTTATTTGATCTTTGGGTAAAACCAAAATCAAATGAATATCGGGAAGTGAAGAGATAAATTTAAGTATAGTATAATATAAAATAGGCTTACCTTGAAGAGTCAAAAATTGCTTTGGAATGGTGCTATTCATTCTTTGTCCAGTACCACCCGCTACAATTATTGCATATTTCTTCAAAATAAACCTATTATTTAAATTAGATGATTAACATCACGTCCCCATAACTAAAGAAACGGTATTTTTCTTTGATGGCTTGTTTGTAAGCTTCTTGAATTAACTCATGTCCTCCAAAAGCAGATGTCATCATTAACAAAATTGATTCTGGTAAATGGAAATTAGTTAATAATGCTGTTGGGATTTTAAATTCGTAAGGAGGGAAGATAAATTTATCTGTCCAGCTATTGATTGGCTTTAAATGCCCACTTGCAGAAACAGAGGATTCTAAAGCTTTCATTACAGTTGTACCAATTGCCAAGACATGTTTTTTATTATCGATCGCCTCATTCACATAATCACAAGTTGAATTATCTATGATAAAATGTTCGGAATCTGTTTTGTGTTTAGTTAAATCTTCCACATCAACCTGTCTGAAAGTTCCTAAACCAACGTGTAAAGTAATAGGAGTAAACTGTGCACCATTTAGCTCTAATCGCTTCATGATAATTTTTGAAAAGTGTAAACCTGCGGTTGGAGCAGCTACGGCACCTACGTGTTCAGCATAAATGGTTTGAAAACGATCTCTGTCTTCTTCGGTTGCTTTTCTTTTAAATCGAATCTCATCAGGAAGTGGGGTTTCTCCTAATTCATGAATGGCATTCATTAATGCATCATGATCTCCATCGTATAAAAAACGGATTGTTCTTCCTCTAGAAGTCGTGTTGTCAATAACCTCAGCTACTAAATCTGATTCACCGAAATATAATTTATTGCCAACTCGTATTTTTCTAGCTGGATCAACTAATACATCCCATAAACGATGCTCTCTATTTAACTCTCTCAATAAAAATACTTCAATTTGCGCACCTGTTTTCTCTTTGTTTCCATAAAGTCGTGCAGGAAATACTTTTGTATTATTGGTAACTAAAACATCACCTTCACCAAAATAATCGACTATATCCGTAAATTTCTTGTGTTCAATGGTTTTTTCTTTACGATTAACAACCATCATTCGAGCATCTTCACGATTTTCTGTTGGATTAAGTGCAATTAAACTTTGAGGTAAATCAAATCTGAATTCAGATAATTTCATTCGGTTGGGGTTTGAAATGTTAGGCTAAAATAAAATTACATTAACCTGAACATTAATTTTAAAAACGCTTTCATTTTTACAATCTACAAATATACACTTTTCAAGGGGGGCTTGTCAAGTGTTATTTCAAACAATTATAAATCTTTTAAGTTATCTTGTTAATTATTAATACAATTGAATGAATAAAGTAGTAATTTTTTGGTTTCGTCGCGATTTGAGATTGGAAGATAATGTTGGATTATTTCATGCCTTAGCTAGTAAGTATCCTGTTTTGCCTATTTTTATCTTTGATCCATTGATATTGAGTAAACTAAGTTCTAAAAGCGATTCTCGTGTACATTTTATTCACCACTCTTTGCATCAACTTTCATCGAAATTATCTTCAAAATCGGCTGGTATTCAGGTTTTTTTTGATGAACCGTTGAATGTTTTTAATAAACTAGCCACACAATATGAAATTCAAGGCATTTATTCTAATCACGATTATGAAAAATATGCATTGAAGAGGGATCTAAACATCAATAATTGGTCCAAAGAAAAAAATATTTCTTTCTATCAGTACAAAGACCAAGCTATTTTTGAAAAAGACGAAGTTTTATCGGGTCAAAATACACCATATACCGTTTTTACGCCTTATTCAAGAAAATGGAAAGAACGCTTGCAACTTTTTCCTATTGAAACGGTAGACTCACAAGGAGGAACCCATTATTTCAAGATTGACTCCACAATTCCAACTTTGGCCGACATTGGTTTTGAAGAATCTACCATTGCATTTCCTTCGAATACTGTAAACGATGATTTGATTCGTAATTACCAATCTTTAAGAGATTTTCCTGCTATTCCTGGAACTTCCCATTTATCTGTTCATTTACGTTTTGGTACTATATCAATTAGAAGTTTAGTTTTAAAGGCCATTGGTCAATCAGAAACTTGGCTTAATGAATTAATTTGGAGAGATTTTTACTTCAATATACTTTATCATTTTCCGCATATTAGTGAAGGGAAGTCGTTTAGAAAAGAATATGATTTCATTCAATGGAGAAATAATGAGCAAGAATTTGAGGCTTGGAAAAAGGGACAAACGGGATATCCGATCGTTGATGCAGGAATGCGTGAATTAAATACCACAGGTTTTATGCATAATCGAGTTAGGATGATTGTGGCCAGTTTTCTAGTAAAACATTTATTAATTGATTGGCGCTGGGGAGAAGCTTACTTTGCCGAAAAATTATTGGATTTTGATTTTTCTGCCAATAATGGTGGCTGGCAGTGGGCATCCGGTTCCGGTTGTGATGCAGCACCTTATTTTCGTGTATTTAATCCCTACCTGCAAACTCAAAAATTTGATAAAGATTTAAATTATATTAGAAAATGGGTTCCAGAATTTCAAGAATTAAACTATCCTCGTCCAATTGTTGATCACGATTTTGCCCGTAAGCGAGTATTAGAGGTTTATAAGCAAGCATTAAGCAAGAATCAATAGATATTTCTACCCATTATTTTATATTCTTCCAAATCAATACCTAGAAAACCCAGTTTAAGACTAACTTCCATTTTAATAGGTATTTGATATTCATCTTGACTAATCCAGAGCCTGATAGCGTCTTTGTCTTCAAACAAATTGTTTTTGGGTAAAACTAAAGAAGTTCGAATACATTTTTTATTTCCAAATTTTGTTTCAATGCTTTCAAAATCTTTGACAATAAACCAAACTTCATAGATGGTACCTTCTACTAATATTTTGGCGCTTAATTTTTGTCCGATTTTCAAATCACTTAAAACCTTGTTTCTTAGATAATAGTAACCTCCAATTAGGTCAACAGTATTGGCAGGAATATGTATTGTTTTGTCTTTAGGGTCGTTTTGTTTAGAGTATATTTTCGCAGTATTACTATCCTGGTCAAAATAGACGGACTCTTCTTTTCTATACCGACCTTCCTTTTTTCGTAATTCTGTTTTAATGGGTAGTAATGTTTTTACATCCAAATTGGCAGCCCAGTAATCAATTAAGGGACTAATCATATTCAATAAACCAACTGTTTTACCTTCTATTTCTACCTTTCTGCTAGGAATTTGATTGACTTGAACTTGACTATAACTCGTTTTTATGGTTGCTTCGGCAGCATTGATAAATCCCAAATGAATTCGATATTTTAAGAATTCACCCGCCCTTAATGCATTACTTTCTTGACCCTTGATTGGATTGATTGAAATTAAAATCAATAAAATGATAATGGACAATAATGGCTTTTTCAAATCACTTAGGGAATATTTGATGGATCATTTTCTAAATTAAATATTTAGTTATTAGATTATCAATTTATTTGTTAAAATATTACGTTCAATTCCTTATTTTTGTTAGGCTTAAAAAAGCAATACTATTATATAATATACAATTATGGCTAAACAATCAGGTGAAGAGCAGGGATTTGCTTCTGAAAAATTAAAAGCGTTACAAACAACCTTAGAAAAATTAGATAAAGCATATGGTAAAGGTACTGTTATGCGTTTGTCAGATAGTAAAGTAATGGATGTTCCTGTTATTTCAACGGGTTCATTAGGTTTGGATTTGGCATTAGGTATTGGTGGTGTTCCCAGAGGTAGAGTCGTGGAAATTTATGGGCCTGAATCTTCAGGTAAAACTACCTTGACTATGCACTGTATCGCAGAAGCACAAAAAGCAGGAGGTTTAGCTGCTTTTATAGATGCTGAACATGCTTTTGATAAGACCTATGCCGAGAAATTGGGTATTGATACGAAAAATTTACTTATTTCTCAGCCAGATAATGGGGAACAAGCGCTTGAAATTGCAGAACATTTAATTAGTTCAGGTGCTATAGATATAATTGTTATTGACTCCGTTGCTGCATTAGTTCCCAAAGCAGAAATCGAAGGAGAAATGGGTGATTCTAAAATGGGCTTACAAGCTCGCTTAATGTCACAAGCTTTGAGGAAATTGACGGGTACAATTAATAAAACCGGATGTTGCTGTATTTTTATCAATCAATTAAGAGATAAAATTGGTGTGATGTTTGGTAGTCCTGAAACAACTACTGGTGGTAATGCCTTGAAATTTTATGCTTCTGTGCGTTTAGATATTAGACGTGCGGGTCAAATTAAAGAAAGTGCAGATTCTATTACTGGAAATAGAACTCGGGTCAAAGTCGTTAAGAATAAATTAGCCCCTCCTTTTAAGGTAGTAGAGTTTGATATCATGTATGGAGAAGGTATTTCTAAGGCAGGAGAAATTTTAGACTTAGGTGTTGATTTAGGAGTGATTGACAAATCAGGTTCTTGGTTCTCTTATAGCGGTAATCGTTTAGGACAGGGTAGAGATGCTGTGAAGGATTTAATAAAAGACAATCCTGAATTAATGGAAGAACTTGAAACCAAAATCAAAGAAAAAATCAAAGGAGATGATTCCGTTTTGTTAGATAAAGAGGGTGGTGTGGAAGAATAGTCTCACATCGCCAATTGATAAATTAAAAAAGCTTCTAATTTAGAAGCTTTTTTAATTGGTAGAGACATTGAATTTGTTGAATAATTTTTTGACAGTTTTTTCAACAGATTTGTCTGATTCCATGGCCTCAGAAATTGATTGTACAGCATGAATGACAGTGCTATGATCTCGACCACCAAAATGATAACCAATAGACTTTAATGGTAAATTGGTCAATTCTTTAAGCATAAACATTGCCACTTGGCGAGGAAATACATTTTCTTTTTTTCTGCATTTACCTTTTAAAGTGTCTAATTCAACATCAAAATGATTCGTAACTGCATCTAGTATATTTTCTACGCTCAATTCTTTTTCTTGATCATTTACGATGCTTTTTAAAGTTGACTTCGCTAGTTCAATGTCAATTTCCTTTCTAGTCAAAGAAGCTTGAGCCATCAATGAAATAATTACACCCTCAAGTTCCCTTACATTGGTTTGAATAGAATGAGCCAAATATTCCAAAACATTTATATCAATTTGAATACCATCATCTTGAAGTTTCTTTTGAATAATAGCAATTCTAGTCTCAAAATCGGGTTGTTGCAAATCAGCAGTTAATCCCCACTTAAATCGACTTAATAATCGATCTTCCATTCCGACCAAATCTCTTGGAGCTCTATCAGAGGAAAGGATGATTTGCTTTCCAGATTGATGCAAGTGATTAAAGATGTTAAAAAAGGTTTCTTGGGTTTTTTCTTTTCCTGATAAAAATTGAACATCATCAATGATCAAAACATCTACTTGTAAATAAAAATTGGTAAATGCCTCAATGGAATTGTTTCTAATGGCGTTTACAAACTGATTGGTAAATTTTTCAGTTGAAACATATAAAATAAATTTCTCAGGGAATAAGTCCTTGATTTGATTACCTATTGCTTGGATTAAATGCGTCTTTCCTAAACCAACACCACCATAAATCATTAAAGGATTAAATGATGTTAAACCTGGCTTGTTTGCTACTGCTAAGCCAGCCGCTCTCCCTAAACGATTACAATCACCTTCGATAAACTTATCAAAAGTATATTTTGGAATTAAATAGGAATCCAATTCTAATGAATCAAGATCTTTGAATTGGAATGGACTTTTCGCAGGAGTATTATCTTGGTGGTATTCTTTTTTGGTAGTTTGGTTATTGACTGTTGGTAAATTAAATGTCAATGGAGGATTTTTTCGATCACCTCTGTCTACGACAATGGAATATTCTAATTTTCCTTGTCGACCAATGGCAAAATCAATTGCTTTTCTTAAAACAGAAACATAATTTTCTTCTAACCACTCATAAAAAAATTGAGAGGGTACTTGAATGGTTAAGGTATTGTTCTGAAATTTTAAAGGAACGATAGGGGCAAACCAAGTTGTGTAACTTTGATCAGATAAATCATTTTTGATGATTATCAGACATTTGTTCCACAATTCTTTTACTTCAGTTTGCATTAAAATAGTTAAAAAAAATCAAAAAAAATACTGACATTCTTGCAAAACTTTTTTGCTAGATTGCTTTTAAATTAAAAATTCTATAAACCTTTGTGTTGAAAGAAATTAGAAATTTTTTTCTTTAGTGGGGAGACAAAAATAGTAAAATTCGATGTCCTTGCAAATTTAAAAATGAATATTTTTCCACTTTTTTTTTGAAAAAAAATGGTCTAAAATTTGGAACTAAAAATTGTTCAATTTTAATCGTGTTTAAAGGTCGTTTGGCTTAAAATAGTAATAGATTTTTTTTTGAAATTATTTTTTATTTTTTTTAAGAATTTTCTAATAAGAATTAGTTCTTTTCTTTGAAATTAATCTTAAGTATTTGATTATCAATGTATTGGTTTTTGATCTATATTATTTTTAATAAAACGATTAAATAATAACTTTTAAAGATTGAGCTAAAATCTTTATTTTATTTTCTTCTTGATTTACAAAAAGATTTTCACCATCTAAATGCATGGCTGTTCCAATTTTCGTCCTAAAAGTAAATTCATTTTGACAATTTATATTTACTTTATTGTGTTTGGGAACAGTTTTTAAAAATAGTCTAATTCCAAGTTCACTTAATTTCAATAAATTCATAGGTTGAACTTCAATTATTTCAAAAAGCCCATCTTGTAAATTGGAGTATGGTGAAATAAAGGCATTGTTCCCAAATTGGTTAGCATTTGCAAATGTCAATGAAAATAATTCTTTTCTATGGTTCGAATTATCAGTTATTTGAATTCCTTGGTATTTCCAAATCGATTGAAAAGTTGATTTTATATAATTGATAAATCCCCTTTTTTTTCCTTTTGCAAATTGATGGGCTACAACTGCATCAAAACCTAAACCTGCTGTACAAAAAAATGGTTTTTCATTAAAATAGGCTACATCTATTTGCTGAATTACTCCATTTAGGCTTTTATGCAACGCTTTATTGAAGTTCATTGGTATTTTTAGATGTCGAGCTAATCCATTTCCTGATCCCACAGGAATAATTCCTAAAGGTATGACTTGGTGAACTAATTGAGAAGCTACTTCATTTATTGTTCCATCTCCACCAATCACAAGTACTTTTGTCGCATTGTTTGCTATGGCTTCTGATGCTAATTGGCTTGCATGATTGCTATATTCAGTAAAATGTAGAATTGATTGTGGGATTGATTGTAATTCTTTAATGATATTTTTCTTGACACTTGCGCTCTTACTACCAGAATTCGGATTGAAAATGATGTGAATCATTATGATATTGAATTTTGTGGTAAATTTAGGTTCAATATTTTAATTAAATAAATTATATGTTAAAAATAGGGGATAAGTTTACGTTTGAGTTTTCTTTTACTCAAGATCAAGTAAATGAATTTTGTAAAATTTCTGGTGATTTTAATCCCTTACATTGGGATGAAGAATTTGCTGCTAGCACTCCATTTAAAAAACCTATCATACATGGTGCTTTAGTTTCAAGTGTTTTTTCAAAAGTTATGGGAATGGATTTTCCTGGTAAAGGCAGTGTGTATTTGAAACAAATTTCTGAATTTAAACGGCCATTGTATGTTGGATTGAACTATAAAGCTGTGTTTGAAATTGATTCAATCAATGAAACGAAACATACAGCGGAAATCAAAACCCAAGTTTTCGAATTAGAACGTGGAAAATTAATGGTTGATGGATTTGCATCCGTAATGAATGGGGAATTGTTTTAAACTAAAAAAGCCCGAAAATCGGGCTTTTTTATAAAAAATAGTAAAAACTATTTTGATGCATTTTTCTTGTTTTGTACCTCAGTACGAATTTCTTGTGCTAAAGTCTTTAATTGCTGTAAGCCACCTCTTACACGTGTACCTGCTGCTTGATTACCTTTATCGTAGAATTTTTCGAAATCTGATTCTAATGACATAATAAGGTCTTTTACTTCTGCAAATCTGCTCATAATAATTTGAATTTTTAGGTTTTAAAAAAATTAGATTGTCTTTATTCGCTGTTTGAAGCGTTTATAAAGCGAAATTTAGTAAATTTCTCAACGCTCACAAATTTTTTGTTAAAAAAAAGATAAAAAAATGTTAAAAAAGTGAAAAAAAATCTAAAATCCGTTTAAAAAAGTATTTTATTGCTTATAATATCCAGCTTTTAATCTTTTTTGTACTTCTGCAAAACATTCTGTCGTGTAATTGATATCTTCCAATGTATGCGAAGAAGTTGGAATAATTCTTAACATAATTTGACCTTTGGGAACAACTGGATAAACAACAATACTACAGAAGATTCCCATGTTTTCACGTAAATCACGTACCAATGAAGTAACTGCTGCAATATCATATTCTCCATGTAAAAACACTGGAGTTACTGGCGAAGTAGTTTCTCCAATATCAAATCCTTTTTCAATTAATCCTTTTTGAAGTGCTTTCACGTTTGCCCATAATTGCTCTCTTAATTCTGGATGTTTTTTGATTAACTCAAGTCTTTTCATTCCACCAATAACAAATGGCATAGGAAGGGCTTTGGCATAGGTTTGAGAACGCATGTTGTATTTTAAATACATGATGATATCCTTCGGTGCGGCAACAAATGCACCAATAGCAGCCATTGATTTAGCAAATGTGGAAAAATACAAATCAATCCCTTCTGTGCAATTCAAATGCTCTCCAACTCCTTTACCATTAGCACCCATTGTTCCAAAACCATGTGCATCATCTACTAATAATCTAAAGTTGAAATCTTTTTTCATTTCAACAATTTTATCTAAAGAGCCCACTTTTCCTGACATTCCAAAAACTCCTTCAGTAATGACAAGAATTCCACCTCCAGTTTCTTTGGTTCTATTCGTTGCTCTTTCTAAATTTTTTCTCAATGAATCCATGTCATTGTGATTAAATTTATAGTAATCTCCCATCTTTGCTTTATGCAAACGGATTCCATCAATCAAACAGGCATGAGATTCGGCATCATATACGATGATATCACGGTGGTCAACCATACATTCAATGATAGACATCACACCTTGGTAACCATAGTTTAATAGAAATGCATCTTCTTTTCCTACAAATTCCGCTAATTGACGCTCAAACTCTTCATGTTCATTGGTATTTCCAGACATCATTCTAGCACCCATCGGGTAAGCTAAGCCATATTTTGCAGTTGCCTCAGCATCAGCTTTTCTAACTTCAGGGTGGTTGGCTAGTCCTAAATAATTATTTAGTGACCAATTCAACATTTCTTTTCCCATAAAAGTCATTCTTGGACCTAACTCTCCAGTTAATTTAGGAAAGGAAAAATAATGATGTGAGTAATGAGCATGTGCACCTATAGGCCCCATGTTTTTAACTACTTTCTCGAAAATATCCACTGCAATGATTTGTTTTAAATGAAAAATCTTAAAATAATTACAAAGTTAATTTATATTTTTTGGATAGCAAAGTTTGATTTTCAACTATATAATTTACTTTTGAAAATCTTTTCATCAACAAAGTTTTCATTATGTATAATTTTTATTTCAAACGTTTCTTCTATGTATTAGGAATTGTTTTTTTAAACCCAATTACTATATCTGCTCAATCTACTTTAAAGCCTTTGATTGAATCGAATAAGGGTATGGTTGTTTCAACGCACCCGATGGCAAGTGAGATTGGATTAGAAATTCTTAAAAGAGGAGGAAATGCTGTTGATGCCGCAGTCGCTGTGAATTTTGCCTTAGCTGTTTGTCACCCAGCTGCTGGAAATATAGGGGGTGGAGGTTTCTTGGTTTACAGAAATAAAAAAGGGAAAGTTGCTGCCTTAGATTTTCGTGAGAAAGCACCTCTTTTATCATCTAAAGACATGTATTTAGATGAAATGGGTAACATAATTCCAGATAAAAGTCAAACTGGAATCTTTTCCGTTGGAGTTCCAGGTGCAGTAGATGGAATGGTCAAAATGCATAATAAATTTGGTAAAATGTCTTGGGAATCATTGCTTCAACCAGCCATTGATCTTGCTGCCAAAGGTGTTGTTTTGACTGAAAAAGAGGCTAGGGGTTTAAATAGACAAAGAACTGATTTTCTATCACAAAATGTAGGTAAAAATTATATGCTCAAGGAAACTGGTTGGAACTTGGGTGATACATTGTTTCAATTTGATTTGGCAAATGCCTTGAGGAGAATCGCTTTATTTAAGCGCAAAGGATTTTACAAAGGTGAAACTGCACAATTTATTATTGCTGAAATGAAAGCCAAAAATGGTTTGATATCTCAAAAAGATTTGAATAAATATCATTCTAAATGGAGAAAACCAATCAAATCTACTTACAAAGATTATACGATAATTGGAATGCCTCCTCCCTCAAGTGGCGGAATTGCTTTAGGACAATTATTAAAGATGGTTGAGCCATTTCCTTTAAGTAAATGGGGGCCAACAGCTGATTCTACTGTTCAAACGATGATTGAAGCGGAAAGAAGAGTATATGCTGACCGTTCTAAATGGTTAGGAGATCCTGATTTCGTGAAAGTTCCTGTCAAAGAGTTGTTGGACAATGCCTATTTACATGATAGAATGAAGGATTTTACTTTCGAAAAAGCTACCCCTAGTTCTTTTGTTAAAGCCGGTGAATTTTCTGCATACGAAAGTCCAGAAACAACGCATTACTCAATTGTAGATGCAGATGGAAACGCAGTTTCAATTACTACAACTCTAAATAATTCCTACGGCAGTAAGGTTTTTGTGGGAGGTGCTGGATTTTTACTAAATGATGAAATGGATGATTTTTCTGCTAAACCGGGCTATCCAAATTTATATGGATTAATTGGTTCTAAAGCAAATGAGATTAAAGCCCAAAAGCGTATGCTTTCTAGTATGACACCAACCATCATAGAACAAAATAAGCAATTAAGAATGGTCGTAGGAACACCAGGTGGTTCAACAATCATAACCAGTGTTTTCCAAGTGGTGTTAAATGTACTAGAATTTGGAATGAATATGCAGCAAGCAGTAGAATATCCTAGATTTCACCATCAATGGCAACCTGAAAAAAGTAATTATGAAACGAGAAGATTTCCATCTGATCAATTAAGCAGGTTGGAACAAAAGGGTTATTTATTTAATCCAGTTAATGCAATTGGATTGGTTGAAGGAATTTTAATATTGCCTAATTATGTTTTACAAGGTGGTGCAGACTCTAGGGGAGACGATACAGTAAAAGCCTATTAATGCTTGCCAATGACTTCTCGAGTTTGAATTAAATTTCGTGTTTTATGGAAAATCAAAATATTTTTACGGGAAACCTATACCAGGGATGTACAAGTCATTTATTAAAAGCCTTTTTGTTGCTATTAAAAAAGAAATTTCTCGCCCAATAATATAACTTTAAATTAGAATCCAGTAAAATGATAATAGGTAAACTCACGCTCGGCTGTGCCGAGTGTGGAATTTTGGATGAACTTTTAGTTCGCATTATTAACCTATTATCATTTGCAATATTAATTATTGAAATAATTTTGCTACTAAAAATGCAGCTGTCGCTGCAGCAGCACCAATAGAGGTTACTTTAAGAGCACCCAAGATGGGTTGTTGTTCAGTAATCTTACTTTTAAAATATCCAAAGATAAATAATGCCAACAAGGTAATTGCAGCTGAATCGATTAACCCATCCACAGGGTTTTCAACAAAAAAATATGGCGCAAGCGGAATAAGGCCTCCAATTACATAGGAAGTTCCTATAGTCAGGGCAGAATTTCTAGCTCGGTTGGGATTAGGTTTTTCTAAACCTAATTCAAACCTCATCATAAAATCTACCCATTTATCTTTATCCTTTGAAATGCATTCAACAACTATTTCTTGGGCTTCTGGACTCAAACCATAATCTTCAAAAACCTCTCTTATTTCTTGTTTTTCTCGTTCAGGGACTCTTTCAACTTCATCGTATTCTCTTTTGAGTTCCGCTTCATAATGCTCCTTTTCTGTCATTCCCGCCAAGTAGCCACCTAATCCCATGGCGATTGAGCCAGCTACTATTTCTGCTACTCCAGCGGTTGTTACGATAGATGCTGAAGAAACTGCACCTGACAATCCGGCCGCTAAAGCAAATGGTACTGTAAGACCGTCCGACATTCCAATAACAATATCTGTTAAGAAATCTGAACTTTTTAAATGTTTTTCATGTAAATGATGATCGGGTCCGTACATATAATTATCTGATGCCATGCATCATTCGTTTTAAAGGTCCAATGGATAAGAAATATAGTAAAAATGCTGCAACTCCAGCTAATACCACAAATAACATGAAGAAATCGTACAAGTTGTGAATTTCAAACCCAACAAAACTAGGAAAGCTTGTTTGTCCTGGTTTATTTTCGGGTAACAAAGCCCCTAAAGTGCCCGCCAAAGCATAACCTGCTGCGTTGGCTAAAAACCAAACTCCCATTAATAAAGAAGAAAAACGCTTCGGTGCTAATTTAGCTACCAAAGAAAGTCCAATTGGCGATAGGCATAATTCGCCCATGGTTTGAAAAAGATATAAAATAATTAACCAAATGACATTCATTTTTTCGGTTCCTAGATCTTTAACTTGACTTGCTATGATCCAATAACCCAGTGCTAATAATAGTAAACCAATGGCTTGTTTTCCCGGTGAATTGGGTTCAATTCCTTTTTTTTGCAAACTCATCCACAACCAACTGAATGGGAAAGCTAAAATGATAATGAAAAATGAATTAGCATTTTGTACGGAACTTGGGGGTAATTCAAATCCAAACAGATGTAAATCAGTTTGTTGATCCGCAATAAAAGTCAAAGAGGAGCCTGCTTGCTCAAAAGCGGACCAAAAGAAGATTACGAAAAAGGAAATAATATACATTACCCAAATTCTATCTCTTTCAATTGGAGTAATTGTTTTATCTGTCATGATCAAGAATGCCAAACTTATTCCTGCAGAATAAATAACTGGGTAAATCCAGTCTTTGATGACATTCGCTGTCTCACTTGTGAATAAAAAATGAAAAATACTTATTAAGCCGAAAAACAAGGCAGTTGTAATGGCAATTGAAATGGAAGAGAATTCAGCTTTTTCTGTTTCATTTGTTAAGTCTTCTTCGTTGGAAAAAGAAGGTTTTAATCCAATATCCTTACCCTCTGGGTTTTTTAAGAATTTATTTTTAAGAAAATAAAAACTGATAGTTCCGATTAACATGGCAGCACCTGCAGCTAAAAAACCCCATTTGAATGCTTCTACCACTCGCGTACCATCTGCTAGTTTTACATCTCCAACCAATGGACAAATCAACATCCCCAATAATGCACCCGTATTGATTCCCATGTAAAATATGGTAAATGCTGAATCTAATCGGTTATCTCCTTTGGTATATAATTGTCCAACCATGGACGATATATTTGGTTTGAAGAATCCATTTCCAATAATGAGAAAAAACAAGCCTCCCCACATCAATAAGGTGGCTAAATCTAAATCTGCACGGAAGGTACTCGCAGATGAAAAAAGAAATAATTGTCCAATGGACATAATCAAACCACCCAAAATTATGCAGTTTCTATTTCCTAGATATCGATCAGAAATATAACCTCCAAACATTGGGGTTAAATAACTTAATCCTAGAAATCCGCCGTATAAAATGGATGCCTCTTGTTGTTTGAAAGCTAGTGCATTGACCAAGAATAAAGATAGTAATGCGCGCATTCCATAAAAATTGAATCTTTCCCACATTTCTGTAGTGAAAAGCATATACAATCCCTTTGGATGTGTTGTGGTAGTCGTTTTAGTCATAAAGGTTTGTTGAAATGAATCACAAGTTACAATATTGTATCTAAATATATTGAAATTTTTTCCTAAAATCTTAACTTAAAAATTATAGGAAAGTCGGTCAAATTTCAGAAAAGATGTGAAACATATTTTGTATGTTTGTCAATTGATTTCATTGACTAAAGAATTATCAAATTATACTATGGGAAAGATTATTGCAATTGCGAATCAAAAGGGTGGAGTGGGTAAAACGACGACAGCAATTAATTTGGCTGCCAGTTTAGCTGCTTTAGAATTTAAAACGCTATTAATAGACGCTGATCCTCAAGCTAATTCTACTTCTGGTTTGGGATTAAACCCAAAGGAAGTGAATCATAGTATTTATGAATGTATGGTTGGTATAGCTACGGTAGAAGAAAGTATCATTCCTACTGAAGTTCCTTTTTTAGACATTATTCCTTCTCATATTGATTTAGTAGGAGCCGAAATTGAAATGATCAATTTAACAAATAGAGAAGGTAAAATGCGTGAGGCATTGTCGACCATTAAAGATAAATATGATTTTATCATCATGGATTGTTCTCCTTCTTTAGGTTTAATTACCATTAATAGTCTTACGGCTGCAGATTCGGTGATTATTCCTGTTCAGTGCGAGTATTATGCCTTAGAAGGTTTAGGTAAATTATTAAATACTATCAAGATTATTCAATCGCGGTTGAATACCAAATTGGTCATTGAAGGAATTCTTTTAACCATGTATGATCTTCGTTTACGTTTGTCTAATCAGGTAGTAAATGAAGTGAATTTGCATTTTAAAAACATGGTTTTTGAAACAATTATCCCAAGAAATATTCGTTTATCTGAATCGCCAAGCTTTGGAATTCCTGCCATTCTGCATGATGCCGAAAGTAAAGGTTCAATCAGTTATTTAAATTTAGCCAAAGAAATTATTACAAAAAACGGTTTGCTTCAAGCTGTTTAGTTAAATGTAAATTATGTCAGTAAAACAAGAATCAAATTCGAAAAAACGAATCGGCTTAGGTAGAGGATTAGGTGCTCTTTTAGAGGATTCTGAGAAAGTTCAATCTCATCATGCATCTGATTATGCGGGTAGTCTTGATACCGTTAATTTAATGGAAGAAATACCTTTGGAATTGATTGAAACTAATCCATTTCAACCTCGAGAGTTTTTCGAAAAAGATGCTTTGAATGATTTGGCTGAATCCATTCGAATTCAAGGTATTATTCAACCGATCACCGTAAGAAAAATAGCCCCTCGTAAATTTCAATTAATCTCCGGTGAAAGAAGGCTTCAAGCCTCAAAAATAGCTGGATTGGTTAAAATTCCTGCTTATGTTAGGACGGCCGACGATCAGCAAATGATCGAAATGGCTTTGATTGAAAATATTCAAAGAGAAAATTTAAATGCCATTGAGATTGCGCTCTCCTACAAACGTTTAATGGAAGAATGCGATTTGAAGCAAGAAGAATTGGGCTCAAGAGTAGGTAAAAATCGCTCTACGGTGACCAATTACATGCGATTATTGAAATTACCCCCAGCAATTCAGGTGGCAATTCGTGATAATAAATTATCCATGGGGCATGCTCGTTGTTTAATTTCTGTAGAGGATTTAGACATTCAGAACAGTTTGTTTTTGAAAGCTATTTCTGAAGAATGGTCTGTCCGTAAATTGGAAGATGCAGTGCGACAATCTGCTAATTTGGATAAATCTGAAAGGAATTCAAAAGATGGATCATCAGTGGATGCTTCCGAATTGAAAAATTATATGGCGACCTTTTCAAATTTCTTTCAATTACCAGTAAGTATGAAAGTGAATTCGGAAGGTAAAGGCGAAGTTAAATTGACCTTCAAATCGAAAGAGGAATTGTTAAATCTAATCAAGGTTTTACAGAAATCGTAAATATGTTGATTCACCGGTTTAAAGTAATCAAAGCTGTATTTTCTATTTTTTTACTTTGCATGAGTTTTATTTCTCAGGCAAGCAATCATATCGATACGGTGCAGGTGAAAGCGATGACTCTATCAAAGGATTCATTGAACATTTCATCATCTGCGGGTTCTGTTAATAACAAGAAAATTCCTTATAAAATTATACCTCGTGTTGCTACTTTACATTCGTTAATGATTCCAGGGTGGGGTCAATTGTACAATAGACAGTATTGGAAATTACCTTTGGTGGTGGGTGCTTTTGTAAGTTTGGGATTAATAGCTAACTATAATCACACCAGGTATATGAAATATAGGGATTACTATTACATTGTTTCTCCACATTCGGATGATCCGAATTATGTACCACCTAGTACAGTTCCAGTACCTTATGAGGATGGTGTTATTCGTGATTTGGATGTTAATCAATTAAAACGAATCAATGATGGATTTAGGAGAAATCGAGATTATACCTATATTGGTATTGTTATTGCATGGGCTTTTAACGTTGTCGATGCGAATGTAAGTGCTCATTTAAAAACATTTGATGTTTCTGATGATATAAGTATGAAAATTAAACCTGCCTTGGATTTTAATCCAATAAATAATAGTTTAATTTCAGGGCTTACATTGTCCTTTAATTTTAAAAAATAAGTTATGAGAATTGTATTGATTGGCTATGGAAAAATGGGAAAGGAAATCGAAAGAATTTCTTTACAAAGAGGGCATGAAATTGTAGCGAAAATAGATATTGATAATAATCATGAATTGGATTTGTTGAATAAAAATTCTGTAGACGTGGCTATTGAGTTTTCAAATCCAGCATCTGCGTATCAAAATATTGTTAAGTGTATTGAAAAACAAATTCCTGTGGTATGCGGTACAACAGGATGGTTGGAAAAAAAATCAGAAGTTGAGTCTTTAACTCAAAATCATCAATCTACTTTTTTCTATGCCTCTAATTATTCCATTGGGGTTAATTTGTTTTTCAAATTGAATAAATTTTTAGCTAAGTTGATGCAAGGGCATCAACAATACGATATTTATACCAATGAAATTCACCATTTAGAAAAGAAAGATTCTCCTAGTGGAACTGCCATTACTTTGGCAGAAGGAATTTTAGACGCCTATTCGAACAAAACGTCTTGGGTAAATAATCAAATTCCTAATGAGCAAGAAATTGCTATTTGGTCTCAAAGGGAGTCCACCATTCCAGGTACCCATACAATCAAATATATTTCTAAAGTGGATCAAATTGAAATTACGCATGAAGCATTTAATAGGGAAGGTTTTGCATTGGGTGCAGTTATTGCAGCAGAATGGGTAAAAGATAAAAAAGGTATTTTAGGTATGGATGATTTACTTAAAGGTGAATAATATGAAGTACGATATTCAACAAATTCGATCTGAATTAAACAGGGAAGGCTTAGTAGTTATTCCTGGTTTTTTTGATGAAAAATTGATTGAAAAATTGCACGCTTCTGCCAAAGAAATTTTTCAAATTCAATTTGATTATTTTCAAATTGAAGGAGATTTTTTGACCCAAATGCAAATACTTTTCAATGAACATTTGGAAGCATTTATTTCCTGTGGAAAGATGATTCAGCAAGGTTTAGTAGAATTGTATCAATTGGGTTTTCATCCTGATCTAGTTCAATTGATGGGTGAGATTGGGATGGAGTTGCCTACCATGTGCACCAGGCCAGTTTTGTTTTTTAATCATCCAAGTTTAGCTAAATCAGAACATTTTTATAAAACGCCTTTGCATCAAGATTGGGGTTCGATGTTATCATCTTCTGATTCAGTGGTTATATGGTTGCCATTGATTGATGTAGGGCCAGAAAATGGTTCGGTAATTTTCTATCCAGGCTCCCATCAATTGGGGCCTTTGAAAAATAATTTTGGCAATGGCTTTGCAGAAGTTGATTTTGATCGCAATTCCTATCCAATGATTCAACCTAGTATGAAAAAAGGAGATATTGTTTTGTTCTCGACTATGTTAGTGCATGAATCTGGAGAAATCAAAAACAATGAAATTCGTTGGTCTTGTCATTTTAGATACACCAATATGAAAGATAAACAATTCATAGAGCGTGGTTTTCCTCATCCCTATGTTTATAAACCCTCACAAGAATTAATTGATAACTATTTAAATAAATTTCAACTGAATGAAACCAGAAAATAAAACACCTAAGCAAAAATCAGCCTTCAGAGAATGGTTAGATTCAGTGATGTTTGCCGTCATTGCTGCAACATTAATTCGATTCTTTTTGTTTGAAGCCTATACGATTCCAACTCCTTCTATGGAGAGCTCTTTAATGGTGGGTGATTTCTTATTTGTAAGTAAATTACATTATGGAGTAAGAACCCCTAAAACTCCATTACAGTTACCATTGACTCACCAAAAAATTTGGTTCACCAATATTCCTTCTTATTTAAGATGGTTGGATTTGCCAACATATCGATTACCAGGTTTTTCATCTGTAAAAAGGGGAGATGCTGTGGTTTTCAATGTGCCTAATTTTGAAGAAGATGGAGATGCTCCAGTCGATTTGCGTACATTTTATGTTAAGAGATGTATCGGAACGCCAGGTGATGTTTTGGAAGTTAGAGACCAGCAAGTTTTTATAAATAACAAGGCGATTGAAAATCCAGAAAAAATGCAACATCCCGTTTATATGAAAACCTCAGAAGAATTGGATAATGACTTTTTTGATAAGTATGGAATTCGTAATTCACCGGATGCAAGTTTTGAGTCGGCTGACTGGTTGCCTTTGGCTGATTCAAGCAATAAATTAGTGGGTTATAAAATTAACACAAGTAAAAAAGTAGTTGATGAGATAAATGCTTTACCGTTTAAAAAGTCATTTGATTTAAACGCATTTAAAGATCCCAAAGGATTAACTTTTATGGATATTTTCCCTCATGATACTACTTTGTTTAAGTATAATCGAGATTTTTGGGGACCTATTAAAGTTCCAGCCAAAGGTTGGACGATCACCTTGGATCCTAAAAATGTAACGATCTATTCAGAAGCCATTCAGAAATACGAAGGGAATAAGGGTATTACGCTTGAAGGAAAGAAACTCTTTAAGGATGGTAAGCAATTGACTTCATATACCTTCCAACAAGATTACTATTTTATGATGGGAGATAACCGTCATAATTCAGCTGATTCTCGTTTTTGGGGATTTGTCCCAGCGGATCATATCGTTGGAAAAGCTGTCTTTGTTTGGATGTCATTAGATCCTAATAAAGGCCTTTTCTCTGGTAAAATTCGCTGGAACAGAATCTTTAGATTGGTAGACTAACTAATCTTCAAAACAAACCCTTTAAGGTAATTACTTTCAGGGTGAAATAAATTAATCGGATGGTCGGGCGATTGAGTCATTTGATGTATGACTTGGATTTCTCGGCCAACTGATATTCCCGCAGCGACTAACATATTGTAGAACAGATCTCTTGTTATTACTTGAGAACATGAAAATGTATACAGTAGTCCATTCTTTTTAATTTTCTTCATTGCCAATTCATTGATTTTTTGATAGCCTTGCAAGGCTTTGTGTTTCGTGGCAACGGATTTTGCAAAGGCAGGTGGGTCAAGAATGATGATATCAAATTCTTCATCCGTATTTTTCAAATAAGGCAAAGTTTCACCTACAATCGCTTGGTGATTTGCTTTTTCTAAACCATTAATTTGGATATTTTCATTGACCAAGTCAATTGCTTTCGCTGAGGCATCTAATGAGATGACCTTGTTGGCACCATTTAATAGACCATACATTGAAAAACCACCAGAATAGCAAAAAGTATTTAAGATGTTCTTTCCTTTGGCAAATTGACCAAGGTTATAACGATTCTCTCTTTGGTCAATAAAAAAACCAGTTTTTTGTCCTGTTACCCAATTTACCGAAAATTTAACTCCATTTTCTACTACTTGATGAGGAACATTCGCATTTCCGAAAATGTAGTCATTTTTACAATTGGCTGCATATTCGCTTGGTAAGGTTTCTTTACTTTTATCGTAAATAGCTATGATTTCATTTTTGAATACGTGCTCAAGTGCCTGAATAATTTCTTTTTGGCATCGATGCATCCCAATGGTATGTGCTTGAAACACAAGTACATTGTCATACACGTCAATGATTAATCCTGGGCAAAAATCACCTTCTCCATGAATGAGGCGATAAGCATTTGTTTCTTTTAAATCTAATTGATTTCTAAGATTTTTAGCCTTTTGGAATTTGTCTACCCAAAAGTCATTTATATCAATAATTGGTTTGAAAGACAATATTTTTACTGCTATACTTCCGTTGTGAAAATGCCCGCATCCCAAGAATTCATTCTTTGAACTAAGAACATTGACCCAATCTCCATCATGTAAACTTTTATCTTGTTTTTGTATGGCCCCTGAAAATACCCAAGGGTGAAATCTTCTTACAGGAGCATCTTTCCCATGTTTTAATTGTATGTCTTTTTCTATTTTCATTTTGCAAAAATGCAAATTTTATTCCAAATTAGGCTGTCCAGCTTCCAACCAAGCGCTATACCATATGTCTCCAATGTGTTTTATCGATAATCTAAAGCGATTTTCCACCTGATTATTTAATGCTTTGTGATAGGCTTTTGAATATGATAAGCTATAGTTTTTCATTAAAATTCCATTTTTTTGCTCGAATGAATATTTTTTTGAAGACTTAAACTTTTGATGGATATTTTTTTCTTCTTTTAATAAAATATCAACATATTGATTACTTTCTAACACCCATTGCCAAACGGCATGTTGTATGGAGGGAATGAATTCTGCTACCCCTACAAAATCTTCTAATCCCTCTTTGAGAATTTCAGGGATTCTTGATTCCCAAAAACCATGTATTCCACTTTGTCCTGTTTTTTGGCCATCATAGTTAGAAGTGGTATGTAGGGGGACATGCGCATCTCCAATGTAATGGCCTATTTCCGCAGATAACTTAATGATACTTATTGTATCTTTTTCCGTAAATGCTCTGACTAACCTTTTATATACAATGGGTATGTGCCAAACCACTATCCCATGTTTGGTTAATGTATCTACTGCAACTCTTTGTTCTATTTGTTTCCAAGTGGTATTTTTGATTGAATCGATCGTGTAATGATCCAAATCAATGTAATGCCTTGCTGCTTCTGCATCTAATATATATCTTCGTTGATCGGGTAATACGGCTAAATTTTCAATTTCGTACAAATGTCTTTTGTAAAACGTAACGATTGGGAGTGGTAAGGTGTAAATAGCCAATTGGTTAATTCTTTTATGTGCATAGAATCCCCAAGGTATTGTATGGTTTTTTCGGACATCAGCATCTGTTCTATTAGAGGATAAGCAAGAAATTAATGAAATTAGTAGTATTTTTTTTAATAAGGTATTGTAATTATTAATCATATTAGTTAGTTTTGCATTTCAATTTTATAGAAAGAGTAATTATTAATTATAATGGCAAATCATAAATCAGCAATTAAGCGTATTAGAGCAAATGAAACAAAGCGTTTGCGTAATCGTTATCAACATAAATCTACTCGTACTTTAATCAAGAAATTGAGATTAAGTACTGATAAGGCTTTAGTGTCGGATTTATTCAAACAAGTTTCTTCTGCATTAGATAAGCTTGCAAAAAAGAACATTATTCATAAGAATAAAGCAGCAAATCAAAAATCTAAATTAGCTAAATTAGTTAATAAGATAGCGGCTTAATTTGAAATTATAAAGTACTTGATAAAACCCCGTTTTAACGGGGTTTTTCTTTTTGTAGGTAGTATGTTTGTGAAAAGATATCATTTCATGAATTACCAAACCTCTAATAGAAAAATTGCTCAAATCCGTGTGGAAGATCGTCCACGTGAAAAATTACATCAGAAAGGTCGTGATTCTTTAGACAATGATGAATTATTAGCCATTTTGATCGGCTCAGGGATTCCCAATAAATCTGCAATTGAACTAGCTAATGAAATGTTATTGTCAATAGATGGTAATTTGAAACAATTAGCCAGGTTCAATCAGTTCGACTTTATGAAATTTAAAGGAATAGGAAAAGCGAAAGCATCCTTATTGGTAGCTGCACTTGAATTGGGTAGGAGAAAAGCGGATTTTGAAGCTAACTTGGAAGTAGATTCAATTAAAAGCTCTAAAGATGCTTTTAGGATCTTGCAGCCACACTTAGGGGATTTGAATCACGAGGAATTTTGGCTTATTCATTTAAACAGAGCCGCAAAGATTATTAAAATAGAAAGCTTGAGTAAAGGAGGTGTTGCAGGTACAGCAGTTGATTTAAAGCTTTTATTTAAATCTTCCATTGAACAACTTTCGTCTTCCTTAATTTTAGCACACAACCATCCTTCTGGACAAATTCAACCGAGCCAGGCAGATAAAATGTTAACTAATAAAATAATTGAAGTAGGGAAACTATTAGATATTCAAGTATTAGATCATTTGATTATTACATCTAATAAATATTATAGTTTTACGGATGAAGGGATTTTAATATAAAAAAGAAAGAGGTTTTATTTACCTCTTTCTTTGTAGATTTTTTGAAGCTTAGCTCCAACAACGAATGCAATTGCAAATAAAATAATAAAAAATGCTGCTCCTGAATATCCCATTTGAGTATAAATTTTAATTTTTACAAAAATACATAATTAATTAAAGTAATCCCTTGGTACTTGGCAAAGAATCTAAATTTTTTTGATCTCTTAAAATGGCCATTCTAATCGCTTTAGCAAATGCTTTGAAAATGGCCTCAATTTTGTGGTGTTCATTTTCTCCCTCAGCTTTGATATTTAAATTAGATTTAGAAGTGTCAGAAAAGGATTTAAAAAAATGCGAAAACATTTCAGTTGGCATTTCGCCAATTTTTTCTCTTTTGAAACTTGCTTCCCAAACTAACCAATTTCTTCCTGAAAAATCGATTGCGACTTGCGCCAAACAATCATCCATTGGAAGTAAAAAACCATATCTTTGAATGCCTTTTTTATTGCCTAATGCTAATAAAAAAGCTTCACCTAAAGCAATGCCGGTATCTTCAATGGTGTGATGTTCATCAATATGTAAATCTCCATCCACCTGAACAGTTAAATCTATATTACCGTGTTTCGCAATTTGGTCTAACATGTGATCAAAAAAAGCAATACCTGTATGATTATTCGCTAGACCTTTTCCGTCAAGATTTAACTCTATATGAATTTTCGTTTCATGTGTATTTCTTTGATGAATCACCTTTCTTTCAGGTAGTCTTAGAAAGCTATAGATTTCGTTCCAATTATTGCATTGTAAACTGACTGTTGGTAATAATTCCGAAGGGATTGCTAGATTTCCCAAAAGAATAGCTTTGGATCCTAAATTTTTTGCTAATTCTACATCGGTTAATCGATCACCTATGACAATTGAATTTTCTAAATCGTATTCCCCATTAAAATAGTTCGATAACATACCAATTCCAGGTTTTCTGGTGGGAAGATTGTCTGCTGGAAAACTTTTATCAATGTGTATATTCGAAAATGTTATACCTTCAGAATTAAAAATATGCAACATTTTGTTTTGGGCAGGCCAAAATGTTTCCTCAGGAAAAGAGGAAGTACCCAAACCATCTTGGTTGGTAACCATGACCAATTCAAAATCAGTTTCGTTTGAGATCTTTTTTAAATTAGAAATGACATTGGGTAGGAATTCCAGCTTTTCTAAGCTGTCTACTTGTTGGTCTGTAATAGGTTCAACTATCAATGTACCATCTCTATCTATGAATAATACTTTTTTCATTTTGCAAATGTACAAAATCCATTTTTTTGTTTAATAAAAAAAATAAAATAAGCTGTTCATCATGTGATTAATTGTTTAAATCAAAGTAATTTTGTTTTTGAATACGTAAAGTCATGAGCAATATTTTGAATATTATTAAGGAAGAGGAAAGAAGTAATATTCTTAAAAATTTAAGTTTGATCTTAAATGAAAAAGAAGAGGTAATTGTACGTGTATTACCTGTTTGGAATACGATTATATTGGCAAGTTTAGTCAAATTAACTCGAAACCGAATTCGATTTTCTGCACTTCAAAACTTTATTCAACAGCATTCTATTCCAACTTTGGAATTGGAGTCTCTTAAAAATTCAGTACCCTTTTCTTCGTCTGATGGAAAAATTTTTGATTATGGGGAATCGTTAATGGGTATTTTAATCCCGGATAAAAAAAGTGCTATTGCATCCGCATTGTCACAGCATTTGTCTTGTCGTAGTTCATTGGTTTTAAAAGGGCTTTCTGTTATTTACACTTTATATGGTGAATTTTTATTGAATGAATATTCCTCAATTTTAGAAGATTGGAAAGGATATGTTGAATATGTATCCAACTTTAAAAATTCAATTTTTGATGAAAATATATCTGAAAAAGTTCAAAAATCCATTTCAGAAATTTTGATCTTGTCTGAAATATTTAAAGATTCGTCAAGTGGTATTTTGCATTTGTCTGATGATACGGATGCAATGGTTTCCGGTCAGGAAGAAAGAAAGGCGTTTTTTTTGAAACCGATAGTTGTCATTACCTGTATGTTTTTGGTGTTTGTTTCTGCAGGAGTATATTGGTTCATGAATTATAAAAATGAAGATGTTGAAAATATTAATGAAGATATTGAGGAAATAATACCTCTTGATTCTCTTAATAAATTGAATGATAGCCTAACTAAATCGGTTATAGATTCAAATAGAATAAAAAATGACTCATTGGTTACTTTAAGTTGGCCTAAAGGAAAAGAATTTCAAGTTCCCCAAAACTCATCCATTGTCAAAATTCATGCCTATTTATCAGACTCCACACAGACCGAATCCTTACAAGTATCATGTACTGATTTGTCCTTTGATGAAGATACTGATCAGTTAAAGTTTGTACCTGAATATTTTATTAAACGACTTGTTGAAGGTTTAAATAAGTATAGAGCAGTGAAAATTAAACTTTATACTTTTTCTGCCAATGGAGGCTCTTCGAGTACCAAACGAGGTTTTTTGTTCAAGAATAGATTAGTAGGAGAAGGTTTGTCGCCTAGAAGAATTGAAGTTAGTTCTAATTCAAATGCGGTCAAATCAGAACCAACTAAATCTCTAAATGAACAAGTGCTTATTGAATTCATCAAAGAGTAAATTATTGAAATAATACAATTAATTTGTTTTATATTTTTTATTGAGGTATCTTTGTGCTTAATAAGTACAAATACATCCTCACAACTCTTTTTACATATAATGTAAAAATTCCTTTCCTTTATTATATAGGGGGCTATCGGCAAGAGTTAATTATGGATGTGTTCGGGCATCATAATTAAAATATAAAAAATGAGTCAACAAATTCGCTTTGATTCTCTTCCATTGTCGGAAGGGATACAAGAAGCTGTAAAAGAAATGGGTTTTGAATTCGCTTCACCCATCCAATCAGAAGCTATTCCCTTTGTTTTAGAAGGTCGTGATGTAATCGGTCAGGCCCAAACAGGTACAGGTAAAACTGCAGCCTTTGGTATTCCGATGATTGAGCATATTGTTCCATTTGAAAAATATGTTCAAGCAATTATTTTATGTCCAACTAGAGAGTTGGCACTTCAGGTAACTGAAGAAATGAAAAAACTTTCGAAGTTTACGAAAGGTGTTTGGGTTACGACTGTATATGGTGGTGATTCCATAGAGCGTCAAATAAAATCCTTAAAAGCTGGTGCAAATATCGTTGTTGGCACGCCTGGTCGTGTCATTGATTTAATTGAGCGTAGAGCTTTGAAATTAAATCAAGCAGCGATGATCGTGCTTGACGAGGCTGACGAAATGTTAGATATGGGTTTTAGAGAAGACATTGAAAGTATTTTGGAAGAACTTCCAAACGAGCGTCAAACAGTTCTTTTCTCTGCAACAATGTCAAAGCCAATCATGGCTTTAACTTCGCGTTTTTTACAAAATCCTAAATTGGTGAAAGTTGTAAAAAATGAAATCACGAATGTTAATATCGAACAATTGTATTTTGATGTTAAAGGTCGTGCAAAAATGGAAGTAACAACCCGTTTAATTGATTTTTATGGACTTAAATTGATGCTGATTTTCTGTAATCAGAAAAAACGTGTGGATGAAGTGGTAGAAGAATTGGTTTTACGTGGTTATTCAGCAGAAGGTTTACACGGAGATTTGAGACAAACTCAAAGAACTCAAGTAATGAATCGTTTTAGATCTGGGGCTGTTAATATTTTAGTGGCAACTGATGTTGCGGCTAGAGGATTAGATGTGGACAATGTTGATGCTGTTATCAATTACGATATTCCATTAGATGAGGAATATTACGTACATAGAATTGGTCGTACCGGTAGAGCTGGAAAATTCGGAAAAGCTTTTACAATGGTAGTAGGTTCAGAGAGAAATCGTTTACGCGAAATCATGAATTATACCAAAGTTAAAATAGACAAAGGAGTTATTCCATCTTTTTCTGACGTAGTTGGTGTTAAGAAAGGTATGTTCATTGAGCGAGTTTCATCTACTATTCAAGCAGGTGATTTAGAAATGTTTGATGATGTGCTTCAATCTTTGCAGCATGCAGGATATTCAACTGAGCAGGTAGTTTCGGCACTTGTAAAAATGAATATGGGTGTTCAGAAAAATGAATTTGCTGATGAAAATTTAGATGGTGAATTTGATCGTCAATCTAGAAAATATGGTCGTGAAGAAAGAGGAGGAGGATATAGAGGAGATAGGGATGATCGTAATTCTAGAAGGGGTGGCGGTCGTTTCGAAAGAGAATCATCAGGAGGACGCTTTGGTGATCGTGATCGTGGAGGGAGAGATAGAGACCGTGGAGGAGACCGTGATCGTGGGCCTCGTGGACCAAGAATGGACAGAGAAGGTAAACCTTATCGTTCAGATGAAAACATGGTTAGAATGTTTGTAAATATTGGTTTCAATGAAAAGATTTCACCATCCAACATAGTTGGAGCATTTGCTGGTGAATCTGGTATTCCTGGAAATGTTTTAGGACAAATTCAAATTGAAAACAAACATACCTATGTAGATGTGCCTAAAGAGTATGCTAATGTAGTTTTAGAGAAAATGTCTGGAGCACAAATTAAAGGTAAAAGAGTATTAGTAGAGGTTGCAAAACCTGTTTAAATTCTCTCGATAATTGAATTAAAAAGGTGGCAATTTTTTGTCACCTTTTTTTTGTTTAAATTCAGTATATATTTGTCAATTCAATCTTTTAAGGTTAGTCATAAAATTAAATGAGAAAAGGTAATTTATATTGGTCACTAGTTATATTTATTCTAAGCATTATTGGGATCTATTTTTACTCCAATAATGACGTTTCTCAAGAGTTAAGTTATGCCAATGATGTGAAACCAATTATTAATAAACATTGTATTTCATGTCACGGGGGTGTTAAAAAACAAGGTAAATTTAGTTTACTATTTCAAGAAGAAGCTTTTCAGAAAACAGCCTCAGGAAGACCTTCCATTATACCTTTTCATCCAGAAAAATCTGAGTTTATTACTCGTTTACATTCCAAAGACTTGGATGAAAGAATGCCATTGAATAAAGATCCCTTGACTGATAGTGAAATTAAAATTTTAACACAATGGGTAAAGGAGGGGGCTAAATGGGAGTCCCATTGGGCCTATTTGCCAATTGTTAAGCCCATTATTCCGTCAGCATTAAGTTGGTGGGAAAGAATTCAGTTTTGGAAAGAAAGTCCGGTAAAAAATACCATTGATGAGTTTGTGCTCGACAAATTACATCAAAATGGATTATCTCCAAATGAGAAAGCGGATAAATTTATTTTGGTACGTCGTTTATCTTTAGATATTTTAGGATTACCTCCAACACCAAAAATGGTCAAAGATTTTGAGGCCGTTTCTTCTCAAAAAGAGTATGAAAATTTTGTTGATCAATTGTTACAATCCAGTGCATTTGGAGAAAAATGGGCTTCAGTTTGGTTGGATTTAGCTCGTTATTCAGATAGCCGTGGTTATCAGAAAGATAATGGTAGAACGATATGGCCTTATCGCGATTGGGTAATTAAATCCTTTAATGCGAATATTTCTTTTAAAGATTTCGTTGAAAAACAGTTGGCAGGTGATTTATTGAAAAATCCAAGTGATGAGGATTATATTGCGACAGGTTTTCATCGCAACACAATGAACAATGACGAGACAGGAACCGTAGATGAAGAGTTTAGAGTAGCAGCCATATTGGATCGAGTTAATACCACATGGGATGCATTGCATGGAACAACGTTTTCCTGTGTCCAATGTCACAGTCATCCTTACGATCCCATCAAACATGAAGAATATTATAAGTTTATGGCATTTTTGAATAATACGCGAGATGAGGATACCGGTGATGAGGCCCCTAACATTCGAAAATTTACCAAAGTAGAAGATTTGAATAAATTATTGGCCTTCCAAGCAGAACTTAGCAATTTGTCAGTTTTCGAAAAATCTTATATTAATCAATTTGTTAAATTTCTTGAACCTAGATTTCATGCGCATTATGCTGATAATTTTGTCAATGGAGCCTTATTAGGAGGAGTACAAATCGGTTTAAGAAATACGGGCACATGTAGAATTCCTAATATTAAAACGGATTCGGTAGATCAACTTTTGCTTCAATATACTTCTAAAAACCCTAGAGGTAAGCTGATTATAAGGGAAGGAGGTTTATTAGGTAAAATTGTTTTTCAAACCAAGCTAGATACAACTTCCAAGCCCAAGTTTCTAACTATTAAATGGCCTAAATCTATCGGGAGAAAAGATTATTACCTTGAAGCTCAAAATAGCACATTGGTAGGTAAAGCGGAAGATGTTTTTAGAATTTCATGGTTTGCCTTTATGCCTAAGATCAATCTATCAAAACAGGCTTATGAGCATTTTTTGGAACTATTGACACTTAAAACAGATAACTTTCCTATTTACTTAGAAATGCCTAAAAATTATCAACGTAAAACGCATGTGTTTACCAGAGGAAATTGGTTGATGTTAGGTAAGGAAGTTAGCCCTGATGTACCTGGTTTTATGCATCCATTTAAACCAGAATGGCCTAAAAATAGGTTAGGTTTGGCGAAATGGGTGACAGATTCAAACAATCCATTGTTTGCAAGAAATGTGGCTAACCGTTTTTGGGAACAAATTTTTGGAACAGGTATTGTTGAGACCTTGGAGGATTTTGGTTCTCAAGGGGCTAAACCGACTCATCAGGCATTATTAGACTATTTGGCCTATCAATTTTTGTTTACTTACGAAATGAAACCCAAGGAGCTTATTAAGGAAATTGTCTGCTCTGCCACTTATCAGCAATCATCAAAAGCGAGTTCACAAATAATGCGATTAGATCCTTCCAATAAGTTATTGGCTAGGGGGCCTAGGTTTAGATTATCTTCAGAGCAAGTAAGAGACCAAGCTTTAGCGGTGGCTGGAATGTTGAATAGGAAAATGTATGGAAAACCAATCATGCCTTATCAACCAGAAGGAATTTGGCAAGCAGTCAATTCAAGTTTAAAATGGAAACAAGATTCTACCTCCGAGCAATATCGTCGGGCAATTTATATTTTTACTCGAAGAACAGGTCCTTATCCGAGTCAGTTTACCTTTGATTCGCCAAGTCGAGAGGTCTGTATGGTAAGAAGAATTCGTACAAATACCCCTTTACAAGCCTTGGTTTTACTGAATGATCCCGTTTTTGTAGAGATTTCAAAGACTTTAGCTCAACAGATGTATCAGCAGAAACAGTTAAATGTAGAACAAAAAATAGAACAATTGTATGCTAAGATGTTTTGGCATTCTATTAGTTCAAAAGATTTATCTACTTTGATGAAATTATATGAATCAGGTCAAATTTTTTATCGAAAAGATAATCAATTTAGAAAAATAGCTGAATTGAAATCATTGGAAATGGTTGCAAGTGCATTGTTAAATTTGGATGAATTTGTTACTAAAATGTAATTGAAATGGAAAAAGAATTAGAAAAGAGAGCCTTTGATTATCTTACTAGGAGACATTTTCTTCGGCAATGTAGCACGGGAATGGGAATGATGGCCTTGGGATCAATGCTAGGTTCGTGTGATAATTCTGTTCCAGAGAACCAAGATGTAGTATCTAAAATTTCAGAGCTATTACCCAAAGCTAAACGTGTCATTTATATTCATAAGGCTGGTTCTCCTTCTCAATTAGAGTTATTCGACTATAAACCTGAATTAGTGAAATGGCATGGCAAGGATTGTCCCGCTGAATTATTAAAAGGGAAAACATTTGCATTCATTCGCGGAGTTCCTAAAATGCTTGGTCCTCAAGGTAAGTTTAATCAATTTGGGGAATCTGGTGCATGGGTTTCCGATTATTTACCCCATTTCCAAACGGTTGTGGATGAGGTTTGTTTTTTAAAAGCTATGTACACAGATCAGTTCAATCATGCACCTGCACAATTATTTATGCAAACAGGAAGTGCACGCTTAGGAAGACCGGGAATGGGATCTTGGGCGGTTTATGGACTAGGTTCTGAAAATGCCAATCTGCCAGGTTTCATTGTCTTGACCTCAGGTAATAAATATCCTGAAGCAGGAAAAAGTATTTGGGGGAGTGGTTTTTTACCTTCCATATACCAAGGTGTGCATTGTCGATCCACTGGTGAGCCTGTTTTATTTGTTGAAAATCCCAAAGACGTATCTAGAGATATTCGGAAAAATACAATTGATGCTATCAATGAAATTAATCATAGAGAGTATGAAGAGTACCAAGATCCAGAAATTTTAACACGTATTTCACAATATGAAATGGCATTTCGTATGCAGGCTGAAGTTCCAGAAGTGATGGATATTGCGGATGAACCTGAGTATATTCATAATCTTTATGGTACCACCATCGGTCAACCAAGTTTCGCTAATAACTGTCTGTTGGCAAGGAAGTTGGCTGAGAATGGGGTTCGTTTTATACAGTTGTATGATTGGGGATGGGATACACACGGCTCTAATGCATCAGAAGCACTTGAAATTGGATTACGTGATAAATGTAAACAAACGGATCAGGGGATGAGTGCATTGTTGTTTGACTTAAAACAAAGGGGCTTATTAGAAGAAACTCTAGTAGTTTGGAGTGGAGAATTTGGTAGAACGCCTATGCAAGAAAACAGGGATAATAAACCTGCACCTTTCATGGGAAGAGACCATCATCCAGATGCCTTTACAATTTGGATGGCAGGTGCTGGTGTTAAAAAAGGCTTTACCTACGGTGCCACAGATGAAATTGGCTATTCAGGTGTAGAAGGTCGTGCTCACATTCATGATTTGCAAGCAACAATTTTACATATTTTAGGATTAAATCATGAAAAATTAACCTATCCTTTTCAAGGGAGAAATTTTAGATTAACCGATGTGGCAGGTAAGGTAATTCAACCAATTTTAGCTTGATCTCTTTAATTTGAAATGTTGTTTGGGCGCAATTTTGTCTACTATTAATATACCCGTTTCAAATATATCAATACTAAAAGTGATTTTTGAAGAGGCTTTTAATTCATTCCAAATAGGTTCAATTTTTTTATGTGGTTGTTGAATAACAACTATACATTTTTCGAACGTTTCGGGATGATTCATTAATTCATTTCTAAATAATAGGATGTTTTCTTCATCTACAATGAATACAATTTTTTGAGAACTCAAATGGATTTTGGGAGCAAAATAGAGTGATGAACATTGAAAAAAGGATTCTAAACCTTCAATCAAACTGTTTTGAACCTTTTTTTGATTTAAATGAGGATTCAAAACACGGTTATATAAATCAAACACTAGTGGAGAATGCAAACCATGTGCGGTTTGAGATTGGAAATAAAACAGGATTTTTTTGAAAAAGTAATTCATTAATTAAGTGCAAATGAAGGAATAAGCTCAAACGGAGGAACGATTACTTTGAACGATGATTTAGTTTCTAAATTTAAAAAGTTATAATGACCGCTCATTTGACCTACTGAATGGATTAGGGGGCATCCAGAGCTGTAAGTAAAAGAAGTACCAGGTTCAAAAACAGGTTGTAAACCTATAACTCCTAAACCATTGACATGTTCAACATTTCCAGCGCCATCAATAATTTTCCAAAAACGACTAATTAATTGAGCAGGTTGCTCACTTAGATTTTTGATTGTAATTTGGTAGGAATAAAAGTAGTTATAAGGTTTTTGGATCTCATAATCTACTACTTGATTGGTTTTTACTGCAACATAAAATCCATTATAGACTGATTCTGGCATGTTGAATAAATTTTAAATTTTCTTTATGAATGTAAATTTACCGGATTTATTAGTAAACGATTGGAAAATAAGACTTAAAAATCAATTTGATCAACAATATTTTTTGACTATTCAAGAAGAATTAAATCTAAGGCTAAAAAACGAAATTATTTACCCACCTATAGATTTGGTTTTTAATGCACTTAATTTGACTTCATTTGAAGCTACGAAGGTGGTTATATTAGGGCAGGATCCGTATCATGGTAGGGGGCAAGCTCATGGTTTATCTTTTTCAGTTCCTGATCAAGTCGAATTACCTCCATCTTTAAAAAATATTTTCAAGGAGCTAGCAAAAGAGTTTAATCCTATATTCTCAAAAACAAATGGAAATTTAACAACATGGGCAGAGCAAGGCATATTGTTGTTGAATTCCATTTTAACTGTAGAAGCGAACAAACCCGCTTCTCATGCTAAAATAGGCTGGCAAACCTTTACGACTTACATTATTCAACTTTTAAATCAAGAAAAGTCTCATCTCGTATTTCTACTTTGGGGAAATTATGCACAAAAAATGGGAACCTTAATTGATCGTGAAAAACATTTGGTTTTGGAATGTGCGCATCCTTCTCCTTTGTCTGCTAATAAGGGGAATTGGTTTGGAAATAATCATTTTACTCTGTGCAATGAATACTTGCTAAAACATCATCAAAATCCCATTGATTGGCTTTAGATTTTTTTCAATTGACTAGGGAAATAGACGTATTGGTTGGCAAATTCTTGTAAGAAAAATTCAGAAATAATTGACTCAATATATACTTTTTGTGCTTCATCAAAATGAGGAAGCCAGAATTGCAAGCTAAATCCTTTAGAATCAGGTTCTTGATGGGATTCAATTTCAAAAAGATAAATCTGTTCAATAAAATTTTGTTTTTCTAATTCTGGAATTATTATCTTTTGAATGGCAACAATCGCCTTTTCATGTATTCCGTTTTCTACAAAAAGGGAGATATTAAATTGAATCATTATTGGATCGTTTTGTTTAGTAAAGCATCATACAAAATTTCTGCTGTATGAAAGGCATCATGTTCTATACCGTCTTTAATTTGGTGCCTGCAGGATGTTCCATTGCTCGCCACTATTTTTGTTCCTTTAGCTTCCAATATTTTCGGAAAAAGGACAAGGTTGGCTATTTTATTTGATAAATCGAATTTTTCACTTTCATATCCAAAAGAACCAGCCATTCCACAACATCCAGTAGGCATTAATTCTACATGGTAATTTTCAGGAAAAGACAAGCAAATACGTGTTGAGCTTAAACCTGCAATGGCTTTTTGATGGCAGTGCCCATGTAACAGAATATTTTTCTCTGTCAGGGTAAATGCTTCCTTTTTAATTCGATTAGCCTTAATTTCCTTTGCTATAAATTCGTCAATCAACAAACAATTTGGCTTTACCTGATTAGCAATATCCCTTAATTCTTCATCAACTAAATTGGGAATCTCGTCTCTAAAACTTAATAGCGCACTTGGTTCAATTCCAATGAGCGGAGCTTCCGAATGTATAATTTCTTGTAAGATGGTAATATTTTGATTGGCGATTTTTTTTGCTTCTAATAGCATTCCTTTCGAAATAAAACTACGTCCACTATTTAGGTTTTTAGGTATTTTAATTCCGTAGCCTAATTCATTTAAAAGTAAAATTGTTTTTTTTCCAATTTCAACATCATTATAATTAGTAAATTCATCAACGAACAAGTAAACAAACCCATTTTTGAAATTGGCTTGAGAGTACTTTTTTGAGTGTTGTAAAAACCATTTTTCTAAACTCTTGAAATGAACTATTGGCAGACTTCTTTTCCATGAAAAGCCCATTAGACTTTTGATAAAAATGCTGCTTAGCGGAAAGGAAATGATAAAATTGTAAATAGGGGCTATTTTGCTTGCCAACTGCTGTGTTTTTGAAAAATGACCAATCAATTTCGTCCGCAAGGGAATTCCTGATTCAACATATTTTTGTTGAAGAGTTTCAGCTTTTAATTTGCTAATATCTACTCCAGAAGGACATTCTGTCTGACAACCTTTACAAGATAAGCATAGGTCTAAAATTTCATTTAGTTCAGGATTAGAAAAATCAGAAGAAGATTTAGATAAAACTTGCCGAATTATGTTGGCTCTAGCACGGGTACTATTTTTTTCATCCATTGTAGCCATAAAGCTTGGACACATGGTTCCTCCGCTCAAAACACTTTTTTTGCAATCTCCAGATCCTGAGCATTTTTCAGCCAAAGCTAAAGGTGTTTTTATAGCTCCATAATGATAAAATAACTTTTTATCTTCTTCTTTTTCCTTGGCGATTTCAAATCTAAATTGTTGATCCATCGGAGGGGTATCTACAATTTTATAGGGATTTAATAATCGATTAGGGTCAAAAAGGTGTTTGATTTCTTTGAAAATTTGATAAATGTCATTCCCCATTAATAATGGAATAAATTCACCTCTTAACCTTCCATCACCATGTTCTCCACTTAATGAACCTTGGTATTTTTTTAAAATTTGAACAGTATCTGTCAATATGCTTCGAAATAAACGAATACCTTTTTCCGATTTTAGATTCAAAAATGGTTCAATGTGTAATTCGCCGGCTCCTGCATGAGCATAAAATGCAGCTTTAATGTCGTATTTGTTGAGTAATGATTCAATATCATTGACATAATTAGGCAAATCAATGGGGTCAACAGCGCAATCCTCTATTAAATTAACAGCTTGATCTTGACTAATTAAATTTCTAATTAAACCTAATCCTGCTTTTCTGATATTCCAACCTTTATTGATATCTTCTTGGAATAAAACTGGCGAAGCATAGGATAATTGGCTCTCTTTTAATTTATTTTTAAATGCTTCTAATTGCGCATATAGATTTTGAACACTTGAAGATCGAAATTCAACCATTAAGATAGCAGCTGGTTTACCTTCTATAAAGGATCGATCCTCTTGAAATTGGGGATGTTCAACGGTAAAAGATAGAATGAAATCATCTACTAATTCAGAAGCGGTTGGTTTACATTCCAAGGCAATTAAATTAGCTAACATAGCTTCATGTAAACTAGAGCAGTGTACGCAGACTAATGCAACTTCTTTTTCTGGAAGATCTAATAAGTTTAATTTCATGGAATGCACAATCGCCAAAGTGCCTTCCGAACCAGCGATTAATGCGGAAAGGTTGAAAGGTTGTCCATCTGGATTAAATGGTTGCATGTCAACCAAAGCATCTAAGGCGTATCCTGTATTTCTTCTTTTAATGCTAGCCTTCGGAAAGGAACTTTTGATTAATTGCTTAATCTCGTCGTTGTTTAATATACGATGTAACTCTATGTAGATTTTTCCTTCTAAGTTAGGCAAGGTACATTTTTTATAAAATTCCTCATTGGTGAGCGGATGGGTATGTATTTCGCTTCCATCAGATAAATAGGCCCTGGTTTCTAACAAATGATCCCTTACATTTCCCCAAACAATGGAGTGTAAACCACAAGAATTATTTCCAAGCATTCCTCCTAATAAGGCTCTGTTGGCAGTTGAAGTTTCTGGTCCAAAGAATAAATTCGCTTGAGCAAGATGTTTATTTAAATCATCTCTGATAATCCCAGGTTCCACCCAAACGGATTTTTCTTTCTTATTTAATGAGATTATTTTAGATATTTCAGAAGCAATTTCTACCACAATTCCATCACCAACCACTTGGCCAGCCAATGAGGTACCAGCTCCTCTTGGAATTAAGCCTGTCTTTGTTTTATAAGCAAAGTGAATGAGACGTTTAATGTCTTTAATACTTTTAGGTATCGCAACAGCTTTTGGTTCTACTTGATAAACGGAAGCATCTGTGGCAAATATTTTTTTGGCAATTTGGGAAGATAGGGAGTCATTAAAAAATAATTCTCCTTCAAAATGAAGGGTTAAGTTTTTTAAATCAGTTGAATTCCAAGCCATAATTTTCTAATCGAATGATAAAGTTAATAAAATCCAATCTTACCACCATATTACCATTCAAGGATAATTGTTTCACTTTATACTATAATCGTTTTAAATACTTATTTGATTCGTAACTTTAAAGATAAATATTTATTCATGAAGTTCTTACGTCAAGTTTTAGAGAGTTTACTATTCGCTTATCAAGCATTAAGATCTAATTTAATGCGCACGACATTGTCTTTATTAGGAGTTAGTGTTGGAATTTTTGCGATAGTAGCAGTTTTTACAGCTGTTGATTCATTGAATAGTAAAATTAGAAATGAGATTGACTCTTTTGCAGGATCAGGAGTGCTTTATGTAGGTAAATGGCCTTGGATTATGTCGAATAATTATCCATGGTGGAAATATTTGAATCGTCCAGAATTGAAATATTCAGAATTTAAATATTTAAAAGAAAACTTAAAAACAGCTCAAGCAATTGCCATTATTGATAATGGGCGCACAGTTACTTTAAGTAGAGGAAGTAATAGTATGGATGCGAATGTTACAGGAGCTAGTTATGATTACAATCAAATTTCAATTATTCCCATTGAGAAGGGACGTTATTTTTTACCAATTGAATCTGAAAATGCAGTAAAAGCCGTAATTGTAGGTTCAAAAGTGGCTGAAAATTTGATTTCTGGAGAGGAAGATGCGATAGGAAAAGAAATAAAAATTAATGGAATTAAATTTTCTGTGATTGGGATTATAGAGAAAAAAGGCAATGATATGTTGAATTTTGGTGGTAGTCCTGATGAAAAAGTGATTATCCCATATTCTACATTTTCTGCTATTTTTCAGAAAGATAAACCAGCACCAGACTTTGCAATTAAGGCATTTGATTCGGATTTAGGACAAGAACAGTTAGAAGGGGAAATCACTGGATTGATGCGAAGTTTACGTTCTACTAAACCCAAAGAAGATGCCAATTTTTCCATTAATCGTTTAGATGGTCTACAAAGTTTTTTTGATGGTGTTTTTTCAGCGTTGAATATTGCTGGAGCTTTAATTGCAGGATTTTCTTTGTTAGTGGGAGGCTTTGGGATTGCAAATATTATGTTTGTGTCTGTAAAAGAGAGAACGAATATTATTGGTATTCAAAAGTCATTAGGTGCTAAAAATTATTTTATATTATTCCAATTTTTATTTGAAGCAGTTTTTTTGAGTCTAATAGGAGGATTGGTCGGAATTGGTTTCGTGGTGTTAATTACTTTTGTACCTCAAGAAGCCTTACCCTTGAAGTTATCTATGGGTAATATTTTGTCAGGACTTTTTATCTCTAGTTTTATTGGGATTCTTTCTGGTATTATTCCAGCATGGGTTGCTGCAAAGATGGATCCTGTTACCGCGATTAGGTCTAAGTAGTGAGGTAATAGGTAATAGGTAATAGGTAAGAATAGGTATTAGGTGTTATTTATTTTGCTTCCAGTTAAATAAAAAAGGCAACTGAAAACAACAGTTGCCTTTTTTGGGTGTTCAAGCATTTAATTAAATACTTAAAGTGCTTAACACTGCATTCATATTTCTAACCGCGTCAGCTGATTTATTGAAGGCAGCTTGCTCATCTGAAGTTAATTGATAATCTACAATTTTTTCCCATCCATTTTTTCCTAAAACTACTGGAACTCCTAGGCAAATATCTGATTGTCCGTACTCTCCATCTAAGGATACACAACAAGACATGATCTTTTTCTCATCTCTAACAATTGCTTCTACCAAAGCTGCACCTGCTGCACCTGGAGCATACCAAGCTGAGGTGCCTAATAAACCAGTTAAAGTAGCACCGCCCACCATTGTGTCAGCAGCAACTTTATCTAATGTATCTGCATCTAAAAACTGACTAACAGGAACACCATTGTAAGTAGCTAAACGCTTTAAAGGTATCATTGTTGTATCTCCATGACCGCCAATAACAGTTCCATGAATATCATTGATTGAAACATCCATTGCCTTTGCTAAATAACATTTAAATCTAGCTGAATCCAATGTTCCTCCCATTCCAATGATTCTATGTTTATCTAAACCTGCAACAGATTTAGCTAAATAAGTCATCGTGTCCATAGGATTTGAAATAATAACGATAATTGGGTTTTTTGAGAATTTTAGAATGTTTTCTACAACACTTTTTACAATTCCCGCGTTTACACCAATTAATTCCTCACGTGTCATTCCTGGTTTTCTAGGCAATCCAGAAGTAATGACAACAACATCAGAGTTAGCAGTTTTAGAATAATCATTAGTAGAACCAACAAGTTTTGTATCAAAACCTAACAAAGATGCGGTTTGAAACATGTCTAAGGTTTTACCTTCTGCAATACCTTCTTTAATGTCTAATAAAACTAATTCATCAGCTAATTCTTTGCGAGCAATGTTATCGGCACAAGTTGCACCTACAGCTCCAGCTCCTACGACAGTAATTTTCATTATTTAAATTTTTAGGAATTTTTTATAAATTGATAATTTGTAAATTTAATATAAATCATCAAATAAATGAATGATATATTCGTTATAAAGGGATAAATAAGGGTAGGAAATTTAATTTTATTATCGTTTTTTGTATATTTAAAGATATAATTGAATTTATGAGTGATAAAATTACGTTTCTAGATAAAATAATATCATCAGATTTTTTTAAGAAATCATTGGTGAAAGGGGAACAAGTCCTTTTGAATGACAAATTACGTTTACTTAAATTACTTAAAGAAGCTTTGGTGAAAGTGAATCAAATAGCTGTAAATAATAATATTACGGTTGTGAAATTGATGAATCACTATGTTATTACCTTCAGTGCAATGATTAAGGCCTATATTTCTGGGGAGTATAAAAAAATACCACTCAAAACAGTTGTTAAAATTGTAGCTGTTTTGATTTACTTTATTTCCCCTTTTGATTTTATTCCAGACGTATTGCCTTTGGTTGGTTTTACAGACGATTTAGCTTTATTGATTTGGGTAGCGAAATCTATTAAAAATGAATTAGATGAATTTGATAAACTTAATGAGTATAAATAAGGAATTTTAACTAGTATTGAATATATTTACAAAATTTTAAATTTTAAAAAAAATGAACACAGCAACTATATTTTTGTTTTTAAATAATTTTGGTGGAGGAGAGATGCTATTAATTGGATTGGCTATCTTGTTGTTTTTTGGTGGAAAGAAACTTCCTGAATTAATGAAAGGTTTAGGTAAAGGTATTCGTGAATTTCAAGATGCTAAAAATGAAGTTAAGGATCAAATTACAAAAGAATTAGACGAGGATAAGAAATAAAATTCTTCTTTTAACATTTTACATGCATAGTTGAATGTACTTTCAACTATGCTTTTGTGTTTTATTGAACCCATAATTTTAATGAATAATTTATCTGCTCCTTATCTTATTTTAAGGGAGAAATTGCTTTCTGGTGAACTTACTTGTGTTGATTTATTAAAGCATCATTTATCTCAAATTGAGCAATTCAATGGAGATTTAAATGCTTTTTTAGAGGTTTATGATGAGGAAGCAATGGAAAGGGCAATATTGATTGATCAAAAAATCAAAAATAATACGGCAGGTAAATTAGCTGGAATGATTGTTGGTATCAAAGATCTACTTTGTTACGAAAACCATCATTCCTCTGCTGGTAGTAAAATCCTAAACAGCTTTAAATCGACATTTTCTGCAACGGCTGTTCAACGACTATTAAATGAAGATGCTATCGTCATTGGTAGACAAAATTGCGATGAATTTGGAATGGGATCTACCAATGAGAATTCTGCTTTTGGTCCTGTTTTCAATTTTATTGATCAAACTCGTGTATCGGGAGGTAGTTCAGGTGGATCTGCTGTAGCGGTTCAAGCGGACATGTGTCAAGTTTCATTAGGAACTGATACGGGTGGTTCCGTACGAATGCCTGCTTCTTTTTGTGGTATTGTTGGATTAAAACCTACTTATGGTCGTGTTTCAAGGTGGGGTTTGATTGCCTATGCCTCTTCTTTTGATACCATTGGACCTATGTCTAAATATATTGAAGATGTTGAATTAGTTTTAGATATTATTTCGGGTGATGATGGACAAGACAGCACCATTCCAAACACTTTTACAACCCATTATCATTCCAATAAAAAATTAGCTTACATCAAGGAAATTGTTGAACATCCAAGTTTACAAGCTGAAATCAAAGAAGCTTTTTTCAAAAAAGTGGATGATTTACGAACACAAGGATTTCAAATTGAATCGGTAGATTTTCCTTATCTATCTCAGCTTTTACCTACCTATTATGTGTTAACAACTGCAGAATCGAGTTCAAACTTATCGCGTTTTGATGGTGTTAAGTATGGGTATCGTACAAAGGATTCCAAGGATTTAATTGATATGTATAAACGGAGTAGGATGGAAGGTTTTGGTGAGGAGGTAAAACGTAGAATTATGTTAGGAACTTTTGTGTTAAGCGCAGATTATTATGATGCCTATTATACTAAAGCTCAAAAGGTCAGAAGATTAGTTAAGGAATTTACGGAAAAGGTTTTAAGTGAATATGATTTTATGATTTCACCAACTACAGCAAGTACTGCTTATGCAATTGGTGAGAAAACGTTGGACCCCATCCAGATGTATTTAGGTGATTTGTTTACTGTGCAAGCCAATATAACTGGATTACCTGCCATATCTGTTCCAATGGGCAATGATCAACAAAATTTACCCATGGGTTTTCAAGTGATTGGGAAGTATTTTGATGAACATCAGATGATAAATTTTGCAAAGCAAATTTAAAGTTTTCAATGAAAATAAGAATTCTGTTTTTTGTTATTCTGATCATAATGAGCCTTTTAAAGGTTTCAACTACTGTAGGACAGCAGTTGAAATCCTATTTTCCTTCCTTCGATTCCAAAACGATAGATTCGCTTGCTCAAGTAGAGCAAGGTTCTCCTGTTATTTGGTCGATTGATTCCTGGTTAGTAGAAAGTCGTTTGAAGGCTCTTGAAAAACAGATTCCTTTGAATTATAATTTCCATACGCATCAGTTTGTCGAGTATTTTGCTTTTAAAAAGGCGGATTTTACTCAAAGAATGTTAGAAAAGCGAGATGTTTATTTCCCGATTTATGAGAAGTATTTAAAAATGTATAATCTGCCTGATGAATTAAAGTATTTATCTTTAATTGAATCAGGATTGGATCCAAAGGCTCTATCCAATAAAGGAGCTGGAGGTTTATGGCAATTTATGCCTTATACGGCAAGAGGCGATTTTGGATTAAGAGTTGATCCAATTATAGATGAGCGTTTTGATCCAGAAAGAGCTACTGAAGCTGCATGTAAATACATGCGCCAATTATATAAAATTTTTGGAGATTGGCATTTGGTATTAGCTGCGTATAATACAGGTCCAGGCAATGTCAAAAGAGCGATCCGAAATTGCAGAGGAAATAATAGTTTTTGGGGAATTTATAATTGTTTGCCTAAGCAAACCCGGGCTTATGTACCTCAATTTATAGCGATGACCTATATGATGAATTATCATTGGGATCATGCCATTCATGCTGAAAATTGGGTTAAGAACATACCTTCAGATACAATCAAAATCAATGGATACTTAAATTTAGCCACATTTACTTCCTTAAGTAAATTCTCTTTTGATACTTTAAAAAGACTGAATCCTCACATTTTATCTGATTTTGTACCCAAAGATTCCCGAAATTTTATCTTACGGATTCCAAGTAAGAATTTTGATTATTTTTCTATCAACAGACAAGCAATCTTAGATTCATCAACCCGATTTTTTAAATCTTTTAATGCAAAAATTGATTCATTGTCAAATTTAAAAACGTTGACTTTAGTGAAATCGAGATACAAGGTAAAAAGAGGAGAGAGTATTTATGATGTAGCTAGAAAGTTCGAAATTTCTGTATTTGAGATAAAGAGATTAAACCGATTACGATCAAATCGTTTGAAAAAGGGTAGAACAATTTGGGTTTTAGAAAAAAAATGGATAGAAAGTGATGTTTTCTCTTTGGCTCAAGGTAAATCAAATCAAGCGGACAATAATCCTTTAAAAGCTTCCAAAAAGAAGCTTAAAGTGAAATATTACAAAGTTAAAACGGGTGATACACTTTCGGAAATTGCTGAAAAGCATGAGGGATTGACAATTGCTAAATTAAAGAAGTTGAATCGATTACGGTCTCAACAAATAAAACCAGGAATGCGTTTAAGAATTTCATAAGATGATAGCATATTTAAAAGGAAAATTAGCTCATAAAGATCGTGCTCACGTCATTATTGATGTGAATGGAGTTGGGTATGAGGTTAAAATATCTTTACAAACCTATGAGGCATTGGCAGGTACAGATGAATTATGTCAATTATTTACGCATTTGCAAATAAAAGAGGATTCACATACATTGGTAGGATTTTACACATTTGATGAAAAATTGCTTTTTCTGGATTTAATCAGTGTTTCGGGTATCGGTTTAAGTACTGCTTTAGTGATGTTATCTTCGTTTTCATCCAATGAAATTCGTGCTGCAATTATGAATGAAAACTTAGCTTTGATTCAGTCGATCAAAGGAATTGGATCCAAGACGGCTCAAAGGGTTATTTTGGAATTGAAAGATAAATGCAAAAAAGACACCCTATTTGTAGATGCTGGAAGTGCTGGAGCCGATCAAAATTTTACTGTAAAAAAAGAAGCATTGGCAGCATTGACCACTTTGGGTATTCCTCGATTAGCTGCAGAAAAAAGTTTGGATCAGCTATTGAAAGCCAATCCGAATGCAAGTATAGAACAATTAATTAAGTTAGCTCTACGTTAGTTTTGAAAATTTGAATATATTAACAAGTGTTTAAAAAAAATCACAACCACATTTCTTATCATTTTTTAACAGTAAATATTTTACTTGTTTTATTGTTTTTGGGTGTTCATTCTATAGATGCTCAGAAAAACAATAATGACACCTTGATTATTAAATCTGGGAAAAAGCCTCGCTATATATTCAAAAAATCCAGCTCTCCATTCAACCAAAGAAAAATCAATTCACCTTTTGCCTACGATCAGTTCAAAGGTGTAAAGACGGAAACTATTTTGAAGGATGATAAAACATTCCTCCAGAATAATAAAATTGGGTCATTGGAATTGACGGACTCTAAAAGTCTATCTTTTAGTGAATATTCAAAACTACAAAATCAACAAATTAATCGAAGTTTTTGGAATAATTACTCACATAGTTTGGATGGAAATTCATCACTTAAGTCGAGGGGGTTATTCCCTAAAATTGAATTGCCTGCGTCTATTGACCGAATTTTTGGTGGAAGTGAAATTT
>JACCDS010531940.1_pt1 | contig 44250 bp, 38 predicted proteins | sample 7446441 | NCBI WGS metagenome assembly JACCDS01 (sample SAMN15323445, study PRJNA562643) | freshwater metagenome | isolation source: river surface water | place: USA:Blue River Watershed | collected 2017-08-17 | reverse complement strand
GCCAGGCGCGCCGCCGCAGACAGTACAAGCTGTACGGCAAGGCGGCGCGCCTGGCTATCGACGTTTTGTTACAGGCACTTACCTGATGACGCGCTCGAGTAGTTCGGCACTACCGGCCTGTCGCACTCTCAGCAGCGTCGATGCCCGTGTGCCGTACTCCGGTGAATCGATGCAGATTGGTGACAGCAGCCGTTCCCAGTCCAGGCTGACGCCGGTATCCGGCAGCCGGGAATCCGATGCCCGCGTGGTATCGGTCAGCATTTCAAAGTACGCATCGTCCGGCGCACCCTGGCATAGCAGGCTGGCGAACTGTGCCTTGGCTTTCACCACTTTCGGCCAGGGTGTATCGAGCGAACCGTTGGACAATCCGTAAATACCCGGTTCAAGCGTGCGGAATGCGGTATCGCTCTCGTTCGAGATCCAGAGTAGCTCGCGTTCATCGCCGAAGATCAGATTGAAGCCGTTGTATTCATCCGCGTCGGCGCGCACCTGTTCAAGGTAGTCTTGCGGCGCGAGATCGCCGCGCAGATACTCGGCCACGAGCTCGCCGCGCGAACGCTTGTCGAGTTTCGGTGTACCGCCATTGCGAATGTTGGTCAGCGCGGCGAAGCGGCCGCGGCGGTCAATGCCAAGCCAGGTGCCGCCAGCCTGCAGGTCGCGTCCTGCGTAGACGTCCGGATGGTCTTCCCACCAGTTTGCGGGCTGTGTCGGACGGATGAAAAACTCATCGCGATTGGCGGCTAGCACCAGCGGGCAGTCCGGAAGAAGCTTCCATGCGAAAACGATCAGGCACATTCGGGCAGGTCCTCGAAAATCTCATGATGCCGGTCACCTTCGATCGGTAGCCGGGCGTCGGCAGTGGCTTGCTGCAGCGCCTGCAGGAAATCGTCCGGCACATCTTCATAGACTTCCATCCAGGTCTGCAGCCCGTCCTTTTCCTCCGGCCGGCGCTTTGCCGACGCGCGAACGCCGAAGCGCCGCACCAACAGCGACTGCAGCTTGGCGACCTGCGGGCGCAGTTGGTCGGCAATGTCGCCGCGCACACGGTAGTACACGAAGAGGTCGGTCATTCGGGTGAGGACAGCGAGTAGGGCAGTTCGCCGAGCGACAGCTTCGGACCGCCGGGGGCGCCGATATGCAGCGGCGTGCCGCTGGCTTCCATCTTCAGCTCGACCAGGCAGGCGATGCGGCCATCGGGGCCATGCTCGGCGTTGACAATCATGCCGCAGGGCTGATCCGGATCGGCGTCTGAGAAGACTTCAGTACCGGCTTGAGTTGCAGCGTCATGAGCGGCAGCGTCATCACAGAACGCCAGCAGCGTACGACGCTTCAATTTGCCGAGGTACTGGCTGCGCGCGACGATTTCCTGGCCCGGGTAGCAGCCCTTGCGGAAGTTCACGCCGCCGACCAGCTCGAAGTTGATCATCTGTGGCACGAACTGTTCTCGGGTGGCGTTGACCACCTGCGGCAATCCAGCGAGGATTTCGGTCCAGCGCCACAGTGCCGCCGGTGCTGCCGGCACGGACGCGGCATGGCCAGTCCAGAACGCAGTAGCTGACGCGACCGGGCCGGCCCACAGGCCGCGCTGTAGTCCGTGTGCGTCAGGCATACGGATCAGCGTGCCACCATCGATGGTGCTGCGTTGCCATGGCGTGCCTGCGGGCAGTGCCGCTGAGCCCGCTGGCAGTGCGATGCCGACCAGTGCGATCTGGTCGCCGGCATCCTCGAGCCGGACCTTCGCGCGCAGCACGAACATCTGCAACCGCTTCATCGTTGCCGGCAGCAGTTCGCGCGGCAGCGCCAGCAGAATTCCGGCATCGTCTTTCCAGGTCAGCAGGGTCGCCAGCAGCCGGCCTTTCGGCGAGCAGTAGCCGGCCAGCTGCGCATGCGCGGCATGGAGCCCGATCACGTCATTGGTCAGCTGGTTGTGCAGGAAATTTTCTGCATCCTCGCCGCTGGCGCGGATGAGCCCGAGATGGGACAGCGGCGCCAGAAACCCGGACTGAGCCTGCAAGGGCATAGGGAAAACCACGGTATCCGGCGAGCCGTCAGGCGCCGGCGAGGCGCCGCGACTGACGAGGAAATCAGGCCAGGGTAAGGTGGATTCGGACATGAATTCGGGGGAAAGGGGATTTCGCGACTATCATTACGGGCAAATTATAGAGGCGCGCGACAAAACGCGCCGATCCGCTCCGGAGTCCGCGATGGCCGTGATCAAAAAAATATTTGTGCTGCTGGTTGTGCTGCTGATGGTGCTGGCTGCCGTGGCGACGGCCGGCTTCATTTACTGGGCACGCCAGCCCTTGGTGGCGGCCGGCGCGCAGCCACTCGAAGTCAGCATCGCTTCCGGCAGCAGCCTGCGCAGCGCGCTCAAACAATTGCACGCCGCCGGCGTACCTGCACCGCCCTTGCCGATGGAGCTGCTGGCGCGCAGCGTGGGCACGCCGCGCGTGATGGCCGGTACTTATCGGATCGATCAGCGCAGCACTCCAATGGCGCTTCTCGATGCGCTGGCCCGTGGCGACACGATTACGGAGTCGCTGACCATCATCGAAGGCTGGAGCTTTGCGCAGATGATGGATGCGATGGCGCGGCAGACCTACCTGCGGCATGAAAGCGCCGGGATGGAAATGAAGCTGCTGCTGAACAAGGTTGCGCCGGGCTACAGCCATCCCGAGGGGCTGTTCTTTCCGGATACCTATCTGTACGAACGCGGCAGCAGCGATGTCGCGCTGATGCAGCAGGCACACCAGCGCATGCTGAAGATGCTGAATGAAGCGTGGAAGTCGCGCGCTGACGGCCTGCCTTATACGAATCCGTACGAGGCACTAATCATGGCGTCCATCGTCGAAAAGGAAACCGGTCATGAAGCGGACCGCGCACGGGTTGCGTCGGTCTTCGTCAACCGGCTGCGAATCGGCATGCCGCTACAGACCGATCCGACGGTCATCTACGGCATCGGCGACACTTTCGACGGTAACCTGCGCCGCCAGCACCTGCAGACCGATACCTTGTACAACACCTATACGCGGCGCGGACTGCCGCCGACGCCAATCGCATTGCCGGGACGCCGGTCTCTGGACGCGGCGTTACATCCCGCGCAAGGCAATGACCTCTATTTCGTCGCGCGCGGAGATGGTCGTAGCGAATTCTCGGCGAACCTCGACGACCACAACCGCGCCGTCAACAAATACCAGCGCGGCATGTAAGTCCGCGAACCCTATGGCTCCAGGAAAATTCATCACGTTCGAGGGCGTCGACGGCGCCGGCAAGTCCACCCATATTGCGCCCTTCGCCGACGCGCTGCGCGCGCGCGGCATTCGCGTACTCACCACGCGCGAACCCGGCGGCACGCCGCTGGGTGAGAAACTGCGCGAGCTGCTATTGCATGAACCGATGCATCTCGAAACCGAAGCCTTACTGATGTTTGCGTCGCGGCGTGAACATATCGCTCAGGTGATTCAACCGGCGCTGCAGCGCGGCGAGTGGGTGATTTCAGACCGCTTCACCGATGCGACCTTTGCGTATCAGGGGGGCGGGCGCAAGCTGTCGCTGGACAAGCTCGACACGCTGGAGCACTGGGTGCATGCCGATCTGCAGCCTGACCTGACACTGCTGTTCGATGTACCGCTGGCGGTAGCGCGCGAGCGTCTCAACCGCAGCCGCACGCCCGACAAATTCGAGCGTGAGAAGGACGCGTTCTTCAGCCATGTTCGGGATGCCTATTTGCAGCGCGCCGGACGCTTCCCGCAGCGCATACGCGTGATCGATTCGACGCGGCCGCTCGACGAGGTGAGCCATGAGCTGGCGGATCTGGCGGCAACACTGTGAGCCGGAGCAGCGATGAGCGATAGCAGCATCTATCCGTGGCAGCAGGCAGACTGGCAGCGACTGCAGCAGATGCGCGGGCGTCTGCCGCATGCAATCCTGTTTCACGGCAACGAAGGCACCGGCAAGGTGACCTTTGCCGAGCGCTTTGCCGCATCCCTGCTGTGCGAGCAGCCGCTGGATAACGGGCATGCGTGTGGCGCATGCGAATCCTGCGGATGGTTTGCGCAGTACGGTCATCCGGATTACCGCCGTGTTCGTCCCGATGCGCTGGAGACTGACGGCGGCGATGATGCCGAAGCCGACGACAGCGCGGCGAAAAAGAGCAGCAAGACACCGTCGAAGGATATTCGCATTGAGCAGGTGCGCGCACTGGCTGCGTTCATGAACGTATCGACGCACCGCTCGGGCTTGCGCGTGGTGCTGCTGTATCCCGCCGAGGCGCTGAATGCGGCATCAGCCAATGCGCTGCTGAAAACGCTGGAAGAGCCACCACCCGACACCGTATTCCTGCTGGTGACCGACCGGATTGACCGGCTATTGCCGACCATCCTGTCGCGTTGCCGGAAATTTCCGCTGACCTCGCCCGATACCTCCGCGGCGCTCGGCTGGCTGCAGGCGCAGGGGGCGACGGATGTCGGCCGCTGGCTGGCCGAACACGGCGGCGCGCCGCTGTCTGCGCTTGAGGCGGCGCAGGGTGGGGACGTCACAGAGCGCGACGAACTGCTCGCGCATCTGGCACGGCCCGATGCGGCGGCTGCGCTGGTCGTCGCGGAGCGGCTACAAAAGGCGCCGCTGGTGCAACTGGTCGCATGGCAGCAGCGCTGGCTGTATGACCTGCTGTCGCTGAAGATCGGCGGACGGGTACGCTACTTCCCGCATCAGCAGAAGGCGATTGCAGCGCTGGCGGCCCGGGTGTCAGCCGAACGGCTGCAGCAGGCACTGCGCGATGCGGGCGGACGGCGCGCAGTGGCGGATCACCCGTTGTCAGCGCGACTTTTCATCGAGCAAATGTTGCTCGACTACGCAGGACTTTTCGGATAGTGGAGCCAGCCAATGACGGAATCAGCCTTTACCCAAGATGCACAGTTGCTGAGACCGTCGGTGATATCGCTGGCTTTTCGTGATCGGGCCGGGCTCTATGCTGCCTACATGCCTTTTGTGCAGAACGGCGGGATTTTCGTCCCGGGCGTAAGGGCCTGTCAGCTCGGCGACGAAGTACTGCTGCTACTTACACTGATGCAGGACGAAGCCCGCTATCCCGTCGCCGGCCGCGTCGTCTGGATCACACCCGAAGGTGCAACCCATAATCACACTCCCGGAACCGGCGTGCAGTTTCCCGCGGATGACAGCGGATTGCGGGTACGGCAGCGGATCGAGGCGCTGCTGGGAACGGCGCTTGGAACGGCGCGGCCGACGCACACAATCTGATCGTCACTGAGCCGCCGGGCAGCGGCTTCGGAGGACCTGAGCGGGTCTGAGAGACTCTGAGTGGTCCGGCGTGAGCCAGCGTAAAATGGCGCGATTCGAGCTTTCCGTTTTTCCATGTTCATCGATTCGCATTGCCATATTGACTTTCCCGAGTTGGCCGACCGGCTGCCCGCCATCCTGCAGAAGATGCAGGACAACGCAGTCAGCCACGCGCTGTGCGTGTCGGTCACGCTGGGTGACTTTCCGAATGTACTGGCGCTGGCCGACGCTTATCCGAATATTTACGCATCGGTCGGCGTTCATCCGGACTATGAAGACACAGACGAACCCGATGTCGATCGGCTGCTCAGGCTAGCGGACCATCCGCGTATTGTAGCGATCGGCGAGACCGGGCTGGATTATTACCGCCTCACCGGCGATCTCGAATGGCAGCGGCAGCGTTTTCGTACGCATATCCGCGCATCGCGTGCGAGCCGCAAGCCGCTGATCATTCATACCCGCTCAGCATCGGATGATACCTTGCGCATCCTGCGCGAGGAAAAGGCCGGTACCGACGATGGCGGCGTCGCCGGCGTGATGCACTGCTTCACTGAATCGTTGCAGGTAGCCGAAGCGGCCATGGCCATGGGCTTTTACATTTCGTTTTCCGGCATCGTTACGTTCAAAAACGCGAGAGAACTGCAGGCGGTTGCGCGTGCGGTGCCGCTTGAGCGCATGCTGATCGAAACCGATGCGCCGTATCTGGCCCCGGTACCGATGCGCGGCAGGACCAATGAGCCGGGTTTTGTACGCCACGTGGCGGAGTACCTGGCCGACCTCAAGGGGGTGTCGCTGGCCGAGATCGCCCAGGCCACCACGCGCAATTTCCGCACGCTGTTTGGCGTGCCTCACTGAGCGATGGCAATGGTGACAAGCCGGGTAAATTCTGGTCGACGCCGCTTTTTCGCGGCCGCGCTGGTGCCATGGCTGCTGCAATGGCTGCCTGCTGCGCAGGCACAGGCACAGAGGAGCGAATCGAGAGGTGGTTCGTATGATGAGTGGTTCAATGCCATCAGACTTGACGACACACGCCGGATGGAGGCATTGCTGGCGCGCGGCTTCGATCCAAATTCGATTGAACCCAAGTTGTTCGATACTGGCCTGATCCTCGCGATCCGGCAAAAATCGTCGCGGGCTATCGCGCTGCTGCTGTCGCTCGATACGGTGAACATCGATGCGCAGTCGCGCAATGGCGATACGGCGCTGATGATTGCGTCCTACCTGTCGGACACTACCACCGCGCTCACGCTGATCGATCAAGGGGCCGAGATCAATCGCTCGGGATGGACGGCGCTGCATTACGCCGCCGCCTCCGGTAACGTCAACATCATCCGCCGACTGCTCGACGAGTCGGCGTATATCGATGCGGAGTCGCCGAATGGCACCACACCGCTGATGATGGCCGCGCGCAGCGGACGCCGCGATGCATTGCAGCTGCTGCTTGACGAAGGCGCAGATCCGACGCTGCGCAATGAGCGCGATATGACAGCCGCCGACTTTGCACGAGCCAGTGGCAATGACGAATTGCTGGAACTGCTGGGTGCAGCGGCATCCCGGGCAAGGCTGCGCTTCGGATGGCTGCCGATACCACCGGACGATGACCCCAATGCCCCAAGTCCATTCCCGCTACCAGCGGACGTGATCGAGTTCCCACCGGATGCAGGAACTATGTCGCCCAACAAGCGCGGGATCTTTTCCAATTAAGCGCATCCGCTGCTGCTGTTAGTGCGCATTGCATGACGCACTCTGCCCATTCGCAGGGCCGTATCGCCACTTGATGAAACTACAACGGGCCTGCCCAGTCTGATTCGCACGCCGGTCGCGCCGCTGAGTATGGTCGCCGGCATCCTGCGGGCGTTCGCGCACGCGATGACTGATTCAGATCAAGACTGGAGGTTCAGATGAAGCGCGTTGTCACACCGATATTCTTATCCCTGATGCTCGCCGCCGGATGGGCGCACGCACAGACCTCGTCGACCGGCGGAGTGACGCAGAGTACTGATCCCGCGCGTGCGGCCGAGGTGCAGAAGCGGGCACGCGAATTGGGCGACACAGGAACAACTGCCGGTCAGTCCGGTGGCCAGTCAGGTGATCAGTCTGGCAGCTCGTCCGGCGCCAGCACCAACGGCGGAACGGATAGCGGACCGGGCATGGAGCGCCATCAGATGCCAGCGCAGGGCGGTGCATCGCGGGGGCCGACCGGCACCGAAGACTTGTCGGGACCGTCATCCGGCGAGAGTACGGGTGGCAGACAGTCCGGTGAGCAAGGCACCGGCGGATCGGCGGGGACTTCCGGTACATCGGGCATGCCGCCATCGTCGCCATCACCTTCAACCAGCGAGGGAGGCAGCGCTGCGCCCACGACGTCGCCCGGAAGCTCCGAGGGCGATGGCGCGCCACAGGCCACACCACCGGAGTCAAGTTCGGGCACCTCCGGACCCGCCGGCACAAGCTCGGGCGGTGCAGAGCCTGAGCCAGGTATGAGCGGAAGTTCGACCGGCGGTAATCTGAAGAGCGGATCCGCAGCCGGCGAGATGAAAGGTACTGAGCAAACGCGTCCGCCCGGAGAAGATCGCTTCACAGAGCCGACGCAGCCAATACGCTGACCTGCTGACACGCTGACACGCTGACAAGGTGATGGAGCGCGAGGCGGCACTGGTTCTGCTACAGTGCCGCCCATGGCAAAGCTTTCCCTCGACCGCATCCTGCAATCGCAGGGGGTCGGTACGCGCAAATGGTGTCGGCAATTGATTGCCGATGGTGAAGTGAAGATCGGCGGCAGCCCCGTCACAGACTACCGCGCGAGTTTCGATACCGAGAATCTCCGCTTCACGCTGTTCGATGATGAATGGGTTTATCGCGAATACCTGTATATCGCACTGAACAAGCCACAAAACATTGAATGCTCGCGCAAGCCCAGCCATCATCCGGGGGTGATGACATTGCTGCCGGAAGAATTTGGCTGGCGGGATGTACAGGCGATCGGGCGTCTGGACCACGACACCACCGGCCTACTGCTGCTGACTGACGACGGCAGCTTCAATCATGCGATGTCGTCACCGAAGCGCCATGTGCCGAAGCGCTACCTCGCCACCACCGCCGACCCGGTAACACCCGTTCTGCTGGAGACCTTGCGCGGCGGCGTGCAGCTGCATGACGAGCCGGCACCACTGGCTGCGTCGGAGTGCACACAAGTTGGTGACTACCAAATCGAGATCGTGCTGGAACAGGGCAAGTATCACCAGGTCAAGCGCATGCTGGCCGCGGCGGGTAACCACTGCGCGGCGCTGCAGCGCATCGCCATCGGCGGACTGACGCTGGAAGCACTGCAGCTCGGCTCCGCAGAATGGTGCCATCTGTCGCCGGATCAGCTCGCGCTACTTACCTGACACGATGGCGGACGGCAGGCTGCAGTGCAGACCTGTCAGTGAATGATTCGGTAGCAGGGCTGATACTGCGTACCAGGCAGCTTCATTCGTCCCTGTTCAACAAAGGCGCCGAGCAGGCTGTCCATGCGTCGCATCAGTTCTGGTTCGCCATGCAACTCGAACAGGCCATGGCGCTCAATCTCACGGATACCGTGCAGTTTGACATTGCCGGCGACCACGCCTGAGAACGCACGCCTGAGATTGGCCGCGAGCCGGTGCGCCGGCTGATTGCGGTGCAAGTCAAGCGCACGCATCGTCGCATGGGTCGGTATGAAAGTTTGCTGGAATTCCTGCTCGATTTTCAACCGCCAGTTGAAGTAATACGCGTCGCTGTGCTGCTTGCGATAAGCCCGCACCCGCTGTATGCCTTCGCGTGACAGCCGCGCGACCTTCGCCGGATCGTCGATAACGACCTGGTAGAGCGTCTGCGCCGTCGGACCCAGCGTCGCACCAATGAACTCGTCAATCTGCGCGAAGTACGCTGCTGATTCCTCCGGCCCCGTGAAGATCACCGGATAGGGAAGCGCGTGGTTGTCGGGGTGCAGCAGGATGCCAAGCAGGTAAAGGATTTCTTCCGCCGTTCCTACGCCGCCGGGAAACACCACGATCGCATGGCCAGTTCGCACGAAGGCTTCGAGACGCTTTTCAATGTCTGGCAGGATCACCAGATTATTCACAATCGGGTTCGGTGATTCGGCAGCGATGATGCCCGGCTCGGAAAAACCCAGATAGCGGCCGGACGCGATGCGCTGCTTTGCATGCCCGATAGCCGCGCCCTTCATCGGGCCTTTCATAGCGCCGGGGCCGCAGCCGGTGCAGATGTCGAGGCCACGCAATCCCATCTGGTAGCCAACGCGTTTGGTGTAGTCGTATTCGGTACGGGAAATGGAATGTCCGCCCCAGCAGACCACGAGATTCGGTGCCAGTGTACGCTGCAAAACGCCGGCATTGCGGAGAATGTGGAAGACCAGGTCGGTCGTGGCGACCGAATCATGCAGACCGAGCTGCTCGCGGGTCGCCAGCTCTGCGCTGGTGAAGACGATGTCGCGCAAAACGGCGAACAGGTGCTCGCGTATCCCCTGGATCATCTCGCCGTCAACGAAGGCGACGGCGGGGGCATTGATCAATTCCAGCTTGATACCGCGCTCGCGGTGAACCACCTGAATGTCGAAGCCGGGGTAGGCCTCTACCAGTGCCTTACCATCATCCAGGTAGTCGCCCGAAGACAGCACCGCCAGTGCGCAGCTACGCAGGACTTCATGCAGGCCGGTCTGGCTGCGGTCGAGCAGCTTGGCGATTTCTTGCCGCGACAGTACTTCCAGCTCGCCTTCCGGCGCGACCACGCTGTCGATTACGGGATAGGTCATTGAGTCTCTGTGTTGTTGCAAATAGGTTCACATCTTAATCCGAGGTCTGAGGACGGGGATCGAGGACTGAGATCAGAGCAGCGATGGGCAATAGCGAGTATCAACGTTTGCCCGGCGCACAAATCACGGGAAAGTAAATTTCTTTTCGGAAGGATAGGTATCCATTTGTGTAGAACAGAATCGATCATTGATCTTCCTCAATCTGAATTGACACAATGTGTCATTTGCAGCGATGCCAAACCGGTATGGATTCGGTAATCTTCGATGCAGCCGCGGTGAAAATTCGTCATGGTCGCTGACATTACCGCGACAGTGAAGTGGTGAATAGATGCGGACCTTTAAAGGATTGTCCATCGTGACCATGCAGGACAAGGACAGCAATCTCCGCCTTTATCCGACTGTTCACCCAGCGCAGTCCGACCGCGACTTTGAACGGATTGCCGCGACCAGTCCGGATATCATTTTCATCATGGACGTGGCGCAGGACCGGCTGGTCTATTGTAATGACCGGATCTCTGAAGTGCTGGGCTGGACCGTTGATGAATTCAAGTCATGGCATCTGCGGGAACATCAGAATTTCATTCATCCTGATGATCAGGCGGCATTTTCCGCTTGGATGGCTGCTGCGCTGCAGGCGACCCGCGATGAAGTGTTCCAGACGCAGCACCGATTCAGGCACACCGATGGTGGCTGGCGCTGGCTACGGGTCCGGGTGGCGGCATTCCGCCGTATCGATGACGGTCGCGTCACCCAGCTGATCGGTACCGCAACGGACACGACTGAACAGGTGCAGACGCAGGAGGCGCTGCAGAGACAGACCAGTGTGCTGCGGCTGATCCTCGACAGCATGAGCGAAGGCGTGATCGTCTGCGATACCGGCGCCGAACTGGTGCTGGCAAACCCGTCGGCGGAACGTATGCTGAAGCTTGATGAGCCGCTGACCCGGCTGGCGCAGCTCAGGGCAGCGGAGGCAAACGAAGCGGACGATCGTGGCAGCCTGCCGGTCTGGCACCAGCATCCGCTGGTGCGCGCGCTACAAGGACAGCGACTATCCAATTACGAACTATCGATCTACGACCGCAACCGCGGGCTGGCGGTTACGCTGAGCCATTCGTCCGCGCCGCTACTGGATACAGCGGGGGAAATCATTGGCGCCGTCGATGTCTTTCGCGACGTGACCGACAGCCGGCGCGCACTACAGGAGTTGCAGCGAGCCGAAGAACATTTCCGCATACTTGTCGAGGGAACCACGGACTATGCGATCTTCATGCTCGACTGCGATGGAGTGATTGTCAGCTGGAACCCGGGTGCGGAGCGGATCCTGGGCTTTCACAAGGATGAGATCCTCGGTCGGAGCTTCTCGACTTTCTTTACCGTCGAAGACCAGGGGCGCGGCGAGCCGATGCGCAAGCTGAGGCAGGCGGCCAGCGACGGTCGCTCCGAGGAAGATTCGTGGCGTGTACGCAAAGATGGGCAGCGGTTCTGGTGTACCGGCGTGCTGGGTGCGCTGCATGAGGCGTCCGGCAAGGTCAAGGGGTTCGTCGAGATCATGCGCGACAATACGGAGCGCCGCCTCGCCGAACAGAATGTGTTCTTCCTGGCCAACCACGATCCGCTGACCGGGCTGGCGAATCGGGCCCGCTTTCTGGAAAAACTGCACGAAGCCTTGCTGAATGCTGATCGCGATGACAGCGGTTGCGCGGTAGTGCTGGTGGATCTGGACCGCTTCAAGTCCGTCAATGATTCGCTGGGCCATCATGCCGGTGACCAGCTGCTGAAGACGGCAGCGCAACGCTTGCTCAAGTGCGTGCGCGAGACCGATACGGTGGCGCGGCTGGGCGGTGACGAGTTCATCGTGATCCTGACCCGAATCAAATCGCGCGAGGCGGTCGAGCTGATTGCCGAGAATATTCTGCGCGAGCTGGGCAAGCCATACGAAGCGGAAGGTCATACCATCAACAGCGGCGCCAGCATCGGCATCGCGTTCTATCCCGATGACGGTAACGAAGTCAGTGACTTGCTGCAGAAGGCGGATCTGGCGATGTATCGCGCCAAGGCGACCGGCCGCAACCGTTATCGCCTGTTCGCGCCCGGCATGATGAGTGAAGCGCACGAGCGCCAGCAGCAGGAGGAAAAGTTACGTGCGGCGTTGTCCCAGGGGGCATTCGATCTGATGTTCCAGCCGCAGATTGATCTGCGGTCGATGCAAGTGGTGGGCGCCGAGGCGCTGCTGCGTACGCGGGACCCGGCACTACAGCAGATACCGGTGCGTCGGCTGGTGGCGCTGGCCGATGAATGCGGATTGCTACCGGCATTGGAAGAGTTTGTGTTCGATGCCGCCTGCAGGCAGCTGGCGATATGGCGAGCGGACGGACTCGTGGATTTTCGGGTAGCCGTTAACGTGCTGTCATCCCATCTGCTGATGCCCGGTTTCGTCGACATGCTGCAGGACACGCTGGCGCGGCATCGCGTGCCCCCGTCGCAGATCGAGCTCGAGATCACGGAAGCAGCGCTGGTTGAGGCCAGCGCGTCAGACAGCGAGGTGATGGACGGATTGAAGGCGCTCGGCGTGATGATCAGCATCGATGATTTCGGTGCCGGTGTGTCAACGCTGTCTTACCTGAAGGAGTTTCCGGTCGACAGCCTGAAACTCGATCCGACCTTAATCCGCAACCTGCCGCGCGACCGAGAGGACGGTGCGATCGTGTCGGCGGTCATCAAGCTGGCCGGCGACCTGCAGATCCGCGTGGTGGCCGAGGGGGTCGAATCGTTCGAGCAGCTGAGCTTCCTGCAAGGCACGCCCTGCGATTATGTGCAGGGCTTCCTGTTCAGCGAGCCGGTTCGGCCAGAGAAATTCGAGCAGTTCCTGCAGAAGCGCAAGCAGGAGGGGCAGTTCTTTCATTAAGGTTGGCGGGTGGACCCACCCGCAGTCCTGCAGGCAGGGCGCAATTGCTGGCGCCTCGCGCATGCACACCGTTTTTCGATGCTGGTCGATGCCGACACCTATTTTCGTGCCGCGCGCGACGCGATGCGTGCTGCGCGGCGCAGCATCTTCATACTCTCCTGGGATATCGACAGCCGGATGCGGCTGGTACCTTCGGGTGCCTGTGACGGCTATCCGGAACCACTGGCGGCCTTTCTGCATGCCTTACTGACAGAGCGGCGCGAACTTGACGTCTGGCTCCTGAACTGGGACTTCGTCTTGCTGTATGCGATGCAGAGGGAGTGGCTGCCGGCGGTGCGGCTCGGATGGCCAGGGCACCGGCGTCTGCACTTCTGCATGGATGCAAGGCATCCTGTCGGGGCATCGCATCATCAAAAGATTCTCGTTGTCGACGATGCGATTGCGTTCGTCGGTGGGCTCGACCTGACCGGCGCACGATGGGACACCAGCGATCATCGGTCTGCGCATCCTTTGCGCATTGCACGCGATGGCCAATCCTACGGGCCATTTCACGACGTACAAGCCGCGGTCGACGGCGAGGCGGCTCGCGCGCTCGGTGGACTCTGCCGCGAACGCTGGCAGCTCGCCACCGGTCAGTCTGCCTGCGTCGTGGCGCAGCAGGACGGCCGCAAGGTCGGACGCAAGGACGGGAGCGAAGACGGACGCAATCTCTGGCCGCAGTGGCTCACGGTCGATGTCGATCGCGTGGATATCGGCATCTCGCGCACCTTGCCGGCCTATGCCGGTGAGCCAGCGGTCGGCGAAGTGCTGCAGCTCTATCTCGATGCGATTGGGCGTGCCCGTCATTCGCTGCTGTTCGAGAACCAATATTTCAGCGCTGGCCTGATTGCCGATGCTCTGGCGGCGCGGCTGGCTCAGCGCAATGGCCCGGATGTGGTGATCATCACGTCGGAAAAGCATAGTGGCTGGCTGGAGGAATTGACCATGGGCGTGCTGCGCGCGCGGCTGCAAGCGCGGCTGCGCCGCGCCGATGGACACCATCGTTACCGCTTGCTGTGTCCGGTGCTGCCCGGGCAGGGCGACGACTGCCTGAACATGCACAGCAAGGTCTTTTTCATGGACGACCGGCTGTGTTCCATCGGCTCAGCCAATCTGTCGAATCGTTCCATGGCCTGCGATACCGAGTGCAATCTCAGCATCGAGGCCTACGGCGATGACGCAGCGCGGATCGCTGCCGCGATTGCGTGCATGCGTGCGCGACTGCTGGCCGAGCATCTCGGCACGACGCCGGAAAGGGTGTTGCAGACGCTGGACGCAGCGCACGGCCTGAGTGCCGCAATCGATGCACTGTCGGAATCGCCGCGACGATTACGGGATTTCGATCCGGTACTGCCACCTGAACTCGATGCGCTGATCCCGGAGCAGGCCTTGTTCGATCCGGAACGTCCGATTGATCCGGAAAAACTGATCGCTTATGCGGTGCCGAAAGAAAGCCGCAAGGCTTTGCCCTGGCGGCTTGCCGCGCTCGGCCTGTTCGCGCTGGTATTGATTGGACTGGCGCTGGCCTGGCGCACCACCCCGTTAAGTGCTTATCTGAATCCGGCAGCGCTGGTGGCGGCAGCACAGCAACTCAAGCAGCTACCGTTCACGCCTCTACTGGTGGTGGTGGCATTCGTGATCGGCTGCCTGCTGATGGTGCCGGTGATGCTGCTGATCGCTGTGACCGGTATCGTGTTCGGGATTTTTCCTGGCGCGTTGTATGCGCTGGCCGGTACGCTCTGCGCGGCAGCGGCCGGCTACGGATTCGGTGCCGTGCTGGGGCGCGATGCGGCGCGCAGGCTGCTCGGTGCGCGCCTGAATCGCTTGTCGCGTCGCGTGGCACGGCATGGCACGGTCGCGATGATTCTGATCCGCCTGTTGCCGCTGGCGCCGTTCGGCGTGGTCAACATGGCCTGCGGCGCATCGCATATCCGGCTGCGTGACTATCTGCTCGGCACCCTGATCGGCATCTTGCCCGGCGTGCTGTTGACAACCGCCTTTGCGCATAACCTGATGCTGGCGCTGTACCGCCCCAGTCAACAGACGCTAGGTATCCTGCTGATTGTCGTGCTGCTGCTGGTCGGCTTTGCGATCGGCGTGCGACGCCTGCTGCAACGACAGGGAGACGGTCAATGATGTCGGCACCGAAATCGCAGGACACTCCGTGGTCGCTGACCGTCGCGACCTGGAATATTCATGCCGGGATCGGCATGGACCGTCACTTCGCGCCGACGCGGATCGAGACGGTGCTGCACGAGATCGGCGCCGATATCGTTGCGCTGCAGGAGGTGCCGCTTGGTGGTGAGCATTGGCCGAATCTGCTACACCAGCTGGTGCAGACGACAGGCATGGTCGGCGTCGAAGGATTTACTTTCAGCGTTGGCGGACGTCGATTCGGCAATGCGATCCTGTCACGCTATCCGGTGCTGGTGACACGCCGTATCGATATCTCGTTTGGCAGCCGTGAGCCGCGCGGCGCGCTCGATGCTGATATTTATTGCCATGGTCATCGGTTGCGTGTGATCGCAACTCATCTCGGCCTGCGTGCCGCCGAGCGTCGTGCTCAGGTAGCGAAGCTGCTACAGTGTTTTGATACCGGCGAGATGCCGGTGCTGCTAATGGGCGACGTCAATGAATGGTTTGTCTGGGGCCGAACATTGCGCACACTGGTGTCGCATTTTCAGCGGGTGCCGGCACCGGCGACATTTCCTGCATGCTGGCCGATGCTGGCGCTGGATCGTATTTGGATTCGTCCGCGCCATCGGCTGGCCTGGGTGCGTGCGCATGCGAGCACCGTTGCACGCGTGGCGTCAGACCATCGTCCGCTGCTGGCCACCGTTCGCGGATGAGCTCGCTGCGGACCGTGTCGCTGCACTCGGTGTCCGACTCGCCAGCGCGGCATGGCATGCGTCGACGATACCTAGCGCCGCCTGCTCGAAGCCATACGGCGCGACCTTCAGCAGCGCACGCTGCCCGAAGGCCGCCCGTCGCGATTCATCCGAAAGCAGCAGTGACGCGGCATCGACCCACGCATCGATATCGAGTGGACGCACCAAACCATTGTGTCCGTCCACGACGAGTTCGTCAGCCACGCCTGCATGAGGCGATACGATCACGGGCAGGCCGGCGGCACAGGCTTCGTTCGCGACCACGCCCCAGACATCGGCGCGGGTCGGAAACAGGAAGATACGTGCCGACTGGTATAGCGCCGGCAGTTCGGCCTGTGCAGCAAAGCCATGAAAGCAGACATCAACCCGGTCGGCCACGGAGAGCGCGATACGCTTGAGCTCCGCTTCAAGGCTGCCCGAGCCGACAAACAGCAGGCGCATCCGCCGCTCGAGGCGCTGCGCGCAACGAGCAGCCACCTCGATCGCGAACGCCGGATTTTTGCCCGCCTCAAGACGGCCGCAAAACATGAAATCATAGGTGGCGATCGAAGGGTAGGGCGGCTGATAGCGGCTGTTATCGATACACAGGCAGGACAGATGACAGTGCTGTACCGCGACTCCGTAATAACGGTACAGAGCGATTCCACCCTGGCTGGCGGCAATGAAAGCGCGCGCGCGGCGATACACGAAGCGCCGAAGCGCAAGATGCAGTCTGCTCAATGCTTGTTCTGACTGCAGTGTGCCGTCCGTCATTGGCACGTAAGGCCGGCGGCGCAATGCGCACCAGAGCATTGCATACAGATGGGTCGGGTTGAAACCATTGCCGACCACGACGTCAGGGGAGAAGCGCGACAGTGCGAGCAGTACATCGGGATTGTTATGAATGTAGCGTCCGTCGATCGTGGTGATCCGCTCGCGCAGATAGACCGGGACGAATTTCATCGGTGGCAGGTCCCAGTGCCGGTTCGGCTCCCGCCGGCAGCAAAAAATGACTTGGAGCTGTATGCCGGCGCATGTGGCAATACGGTTAAGTACCGGAATACGATACGGCGGTGGCTCGTTAAGGACCAGGGTGATTTTCGGCATGGGCGTTTATGGAAGAAGTGGGCGAGGGCGAGGGCAGGGAGGCCAGCGCCTCATCGTAGATATGCATCAGTAATTCGTAATTGCGCTCGGGTGTGTAATGCGTGAGCCAGGTCTGATAGGCATCCATGCCCATATCGCGCATCTGCTCGGGATGTGTGTCGGCATGGGCGATTGCAGCTGCCAGCGCGGACGGATCGCCGGGCGTAAACAGCAAACCGTTTTTCATGTGCGTCACCAGTTCGCCGAGACCACCCTGCTGGCTAGCGATCACGGGCACGCCGCACGCGAACGCCTCGATGGCAGCCAGCCCGAAACTTTCCATGCCGGTGCTCGGCATAACCAGATAGGCCGCCTGCTGCATGCACTCACGCAGCTGCGTGCTGCTGAGGAAACCGCGGTAGCACAAGCCGGGTGTGCGTTCGACCACGGATTGCAACGGTCCTTTACCATAGACATCGATCTGTTTACCCGGCAGGGACTGCAGCGCACGCGCCAGCGTTGCGAGTCCCTTTTCCGGCGACAGCCGGCCGATGAAGATGCCGCCGGCACGGTTCTTCCATTGCGGCACGCCGCTAGCTTCGACGAAATTCGGCTTGATTCGCAGCTTTTGCGGCGGCAGACCACCGGCAGTGAACAGGTCGCGACAACTGCGATTGAGCACGATGTAGCGGCTGACACCTTCGGCCCAGCTGTTTCGCAGCCGATGCACTGCCAGCATCGTTGCCGTGACGGCCGTCTGTGCGAATGATCCGCGATAGCAGCGGTGGACGACTGCGCGCCAGGGCCAGCGGCCGACGCAATCGGTGCAGACCTGCCCGCGACGCAGTAGCATCGCTTGAGGACAGAGCAGGCGGAAGTTGTGCAGGGTCTGCACGATGGGAATACGCAGCTGCCGGGCGACGTCGTACAGCGACGGCGAAATCAGCGGGAAAGTATTGTGCGCATGAATCAGATCAGGTTTGAATTTGCGATGCAGTGAGCGAATGTCATCAACGGTGCGAGCTGACCAGATCGCTTCCAGTGCCGCACGGGCAGCCGGCATACCGGCGAGTTCGGCATTGTCGCGTCGGTATAGATAGACCTGGTGCCCGTGAGCGCGCAGCATCGCGAGTTCGGCGTCGACGAGCGTATCTTCGCCTCCGCGAAAGTGATAAGCGTTGTGTGCAACCAGTATGTTCATCCTGCGCCGATACTAGGCAAGTACCAGGGCGACGAAATGAGCCTGCACAACATCCGCTATGATCGGCGCGAGTGGGCTTCAGGCTATTAGGAGATAGGAATGCAGGGGCTGGATTTGAGTGGACGACGCGTGCTGCTGACGCGAGCGGAAGATTTTATGGGGCCGATGCTGGCCGAGGTATTTCGCGAGCTGGGTGCGGAAGTGATTGCGGATAGCGGACCTGTCAGCGACCCCGACTATCCGTCACGCATGATCGCTGAGGCAGGGCGTGTGGATGTACTGCTGGCCAATCTCGGCATCCCGGCGGCAACGACGCCGGCTCAGAACGCGGGTGATGATGAGTGGCGGCGTGCGTTTGCGCACATGGTGGATCCGCTGCCCCGGATTGCACGCGCGCTGCTACCGCAAATGATTGCGCGCGGCTCAGGCAAGATCATTATGATCGGCAGCGCGTCTGCATTGCGTGGCATTCGCCGTGCATCGACCTACAGCGCCGCACGCGGCGCGCAGCTTGCGTATGTGCAGGCAGTCGGTGTGGAAATGGCGTCGAAGGGAATTCAGGTCAATGCGATTGCGCAGAATTTCGTCGACAACCCGACGTATTTCCCCCCCGATGTGCAAGCCAATCCGGTGTTTCAGGAAAGACTCCGGCGCGAGGTACCGCTGGGTCGGCTGGTCAGTGCGCGCGAAGATGCGATGTTCGCAGCCTATCTGGCCAGCGCTCACGCCGACTGTTTTGTCGGACAGATTTTTCCGGTGTGCGGCGGCTGGGTAGGGCGATAAATTCCGGGAGGCATCCATTTCAGGCGCTGAGTGTCTGTTTGAAAATCTGCTGCACGACAATTTTCAAACAGACACTTATTGTTCACCAGAGGTTTGCACCGGCGAATGAGACGAGCCGCGCGCGAGGAGGATAGCATCCCGCGTGCGCATCGCCTCGGCTTGCCATTCGTCGTTCAGCGCCACCGCCTGTTCGGCGACCTGTAATGCGTCATCAAGCCGACCAAGACTCTGCAATACCGTCGCCAGGTTATTCAGCGCAGCCGCACTGCGTGGATGGCGCTTAGCCGCGCTGCGAAGGGCGCGCTCCGCATCGTCAGGCCGGCCATTGGCAAAGGCCGCATTGCCCAAACCGATCGCCAGCGTCAGACTGTCCGGCCAGCGTTGTATCGCCTGTTCGTACCACCCAGACAGGACCGCAGGAGTGGCAAATTTTTCCAGCGCAGCAAGCGCTTTTTCCACAGTGACGCGGTCAGCCGACAGTGGCAGCGACGGCGGCCGGGGCAGCATCATGCCCCAGTAACCTGAGCGCGCCCAGGTGTGCTCGAAGGTGCTCATTGCCATTACTTCGCGTCGCGTCGTGCCGGAACGCAGGATGATGTCGCCGCGCTGCCGGTCATAGCCAATAACGACCGCGTAATGCCAGCGCGGCGCGATCGCCAGGCCAAGATTTTGCAATATGACAACGGGCGTGCCTGAGGCGACTTCGGCCAGCAGCCCGGCCAGCGTCGATGGCGACGGCAATGCCAGCGCGCCGTTGCGCCTTGCTGCCGCCAGCATCTCGGTTTGCAATGCGCCTTCGCGCACCGGCAGATAGACCAGCGCTTCCAGCCTTTGCGGATCCGCCGGATAGCCGGCCACGGCCAGCGCCGTTGCCAGCGACGCCGGTCCACACTGATGCAGGGTCTGCGGGAAAAACGGTGTGCCGTCCAGCTCGGCATGCAGCGGCAGGCCCGGCGCAGTTGCATCGAGCTGACGCGTCTGCGTCGCGCAGCCGGTGGTCAGCGCCAGTACGATGACCAGTGCAAACCCCGGGGCCAGCTGCAGCTGCCGCTGCAGGAACTTCAGCATGTCAGCGCTGCGCTCGTGTGAACGGGAAGACTTTGGTGAACCCGAGGATATCCGTAATCAGCAGGATCACGAAAATGAACCCGACCGTCGCGAGGAAATCGCCGCCGGCCGGCAGCCGATCCATCCGCTCGGACAGCGTATTGATTTCGTCGTCACTGAGCGCCGCGACGCGGTCGCCGACTTCCTGCGGGCTGACGCCCAGCTTTTTCATCGCCGCGGTGACGTCGTCGCGTGCCAGTGCGGTGTGGACTTTCTGCTCAGCGTCTCTCCGTAACTGGACGGCCGCGACGGCGTCGGCGCTGATCAGCGCGGCATGGGCCGGGCAGGCGACGGCAGTCAGGTTAACGATAAAAATCAAAGAATAAACAAGTAGTTGGCGCATTGATTTCATTTCAATTCTCCGCATGTCATGTGAGGAAGTCCGCTGAAAAATCCCGCGGTCGGATATCTGTGCAGTGTTTCAGGTTTGATCGTGGACTGGTTTGAGGATCGGCAAATTTTCTGTCTGACAATCAGCAGACGGTCGATCCCATCGACTTTTGGTTTCTTATAAATATCGCATAATTCATATTATGTAAAATAATCTATCTAAAGTGAGCTACGCGATTTGCGATGGCTGAGCGCATTGCCCTCGCACCTCCACGCCTTCGTGCCTTCCTGCCTTGGCGTCAGTGTTTATTTGCGCAACCGGCCTTCCCGCATGGGTTGTTCAATGATCAGCCCGGCGATCATGGAAAGCTCGGAAGCGATCAGGTTCAATACATCGTCGGCCGTGATGATGCCAAACAGGCTGCCTGACGGATTCACTACCGGCAGCCGCCGGATTTTCTTTCCGCGCATGATCGCCAGCGCTTCGCCGAGACTGGCGTTTTCCTGCACCGATGTGACCGGCGCGCTCATCAGATCCGACGCGGTAAACAGCTTTGCTTCGATGTCCAGCGCAATGGTTTCGACCAGAATATCCCGGTCAGTCACAATGCCGATGGGTATGCGCATTCCTTCCTGCAGGGTATCGACGACCAGCACATCGCCCACATGGTGGCGGCGCATCAGTGCAGCGACTTCCGAGATCGGCGCGTCGGGCTCGCAGCAGATAACGTTCATGTTCGCGTAATCGCGGACCAGCATATGTTCTCCCGGATAGATTGACAGTGCTTGTCCATAAGGCCAACATGGCAGCGAAAGGAGCAACCACCAATGCAAAAGGAATTTAGTCTCGACCGTATCCGCCAGCTGGTTTCTGATCTTGAACAGGAGCTGGCATCCGCGCCACCGGATTCGCCCAAGGTCGCCGAGTTGCGTACCGAACTGGATCTGCTGAAGGCCACGCTGGCCAGTCCGGAACACACCGCACCGGCGCTGGAACAGCAACTGCACGGCGTGCGGGGCAAGCTCGATGACGTCGTGGCCAGCGTCGAGGGCGAAGTCCTGAAGGACACGCCCTATCTTGCCGAGCTTGGCCGAATACTCGGCCTGGTGTGAACTGCCGATATTGAACCCCGACATCTGATCCGATTCAACTGAGTCACCGCTGGCGCAGGGTACCGCGCCGGCCTGATTTTTCCTCCGGCCGGGCGCAACTTTCCTCGTCGCCCCCCTGTCCTACCCCGGCTTCAATTAATCGGCACGTCCATCCTGGCGCCGTCCCGCCGCAGGTCGCAGCATTCTCATTTGTGATTCATGCCAAAACTCTCATTACTGATCTCTTCGTTCGTCCAGTCGCTGAACAATAGCCGGCTGCGTGCCGCCCTGTTTGGATTGCTGCTGCTGTCAGCCATCATCATTTCGTTTGAAAGCGCACCCAAGCTCTTGCCGGCGTCGGCCGTGGTCTATAGCCAGGACGTGTCGCTGATTACATCGCTGCCTGCAGAGCGCCAGCGCCTCGAATACCTGCTGATTGCGCAACCGTCGGCGGAATCACCGCGCTACATCATCAAATACAAGGATCAGGCGAAGATGGTGTCGGTGAAGGTGCCGAACTCGACGCACGTGAATCTTGAACGCGAGGTGCTGCTGAAGAATGGCCTACCCTATGCGATTGCCCAGCCCGACTGGCTGCTGACCCACACCGAAGTCATGCGAGACCATGAAACCCAACAGGGCATGCTTGCAGACGCTGGCTATTTTGTCGCCCGCAATGCGATAGGCATCTTGCTGCTGCTGCTGATGGTGGTGATGCTGAAGAAAAGCATGCCTGGGATGGGGTCGTCCACTACGGTGATCCGGCCCGAAAAGCTCAAGGGAAGTATGGATGATCTCGTGGGCATGGAAGATATCAAGCGCGAAGTCGCCCATCTGGAATCGATGATTCGCAATCGTGACCTGTATAAATTGCACAATATCGACAAGCCATTCAATGTGATGCTGACCGGCCCGGCCGGTACCGGCAAGACCAAGCTGGCTGGCTATCTGGCCAAGAAGCTCGGCATTCCGCTGATTCAGGCATCGGGGTCCGGGCTGGAGTCGGGTCTTGTCGGCGGTGGGTCGAAGACACTGAATGCAATCTACAAGAAAGCGGTCGCTCAGGGTCGCTGTCTGATTTTCCTCGACGAGGCGCAGTCGCTGTTCATGCCGCGCGGTCGTGGCGAGCGCAAGTGGGATGACGACACCGCCAACACCCTGCTTGGTCTGCTTGACGGCATCAAGAGCGACGAAGGCCAGGGCGTGATCTGGGTGGTAGCCTCCAACTTTGACGACGTCAATAGCGAGATGGATGAGGCGATGCTGCGGCGTTTTGCCGTGAAGATCAATTTCCGTCTGCCGAACAAGGCGGAACGGCGTGAATTGCTCGATGTCTTCCTGCGTCGCAAGGACCCGGCCGTTATTGATCGCGATCATCTGAACCTCGATTACGTCGCCGAGATCACAGCCAATCTGTCGCCGGCTTTGCTGGAAACCGTGGTGGATCGTGCGAGCATGATTGCGATTGAGGAGAAGACCCGCATCGACACGACCCTGCTGTTCCGCGCGTTCGAGCGCAGCGCCATCGGCCTGACAGACCGCGCGGCCAGTGCCGAGAAGGACAAGCAGCGTGAACGTGTCGCGCTGCACGAGCTGGGCCATTTTTTCATGCAGGTCGATCCGCTGCTGCGGCAGGGTTTGGCGCTTGACGAGATCAAGGCGAAGTCGCCTTTGCTGAAGATCAGTACAGAATCAGTATCCAAGCTGGGGGCGCTCGGCTATGTACTGTCGGCGACGCCGGATGCCGGATTGCAGACGCTGGAAGAATTGGAACAGGATGTGAAGCAGCTCTACGGCGGCGTCGCGGCCGAGGAAATGTTCTACGGGACCCGCGGTATCTCGGTGGGCAGCCAGAACGACATACAGAAGGTCACTGCCCGGCTGGAGCTGATGGTCAATCAGCTGTCGATGTATTCGCGTTCGAAGCTGGATTACCGGCAGCTCAAGCGCGATGGCGCGCATGAAGATTCACTCAAGGCGGTTGAGGCGAAAGCGGACGAGCTGTACTCGCAAACGCTGGTGGCGATTGCTGCCTACCGCAACTGGATGGAACAGCTAAAATCCACGCTGATGGAGCGTTATGTGCTGTCGAAGGATGAGGTGTTTGAACTGATCGCGGATCTGCAGCAGTCGCATCCGCTAGACAGCGAGCTTGCTGCCGCGTGATTGCGGGTAACCGTTCAAACCGGAGCCACTGAAATTTCCGAATCCCGGCTCCGGGTGGGATTCGGACCGTTGCGGTCCACCTTGGCGGCCCACAGTTGAAGCAGGCTCAGCGGATCTGAAAATCCGCCACTTCCAGCAGCTCGGGCACACCGCCCTCTTCCAGCTTCTGTACAACGGTCGACTGAACCTTCATCTTCAGGTCGAGATACGCATCGATCCGGCTCATCGAGCGACTCTGGTCGCGGCAAAGCGTGTACAGCGCTTCGGCCGATACCGGGCAGTGATAAATCTTGTCCTCGATATTCAGCGTGAAGGTTGTGCAATCGCGCGGTGGCATAGCCGGTTGCGTCATACGAAATCTCCCCAGATATTTGAGCGGTGGTCCGGACATCTCTCGGCAGATTGACTGTACGTCCGAGGCAAGCTGACTTTCCTTGCGTTAGCGCATACTCATCGCATTCAACGACGCATTTAACGACCGTGATTCCGACGCAGAATGCGGACCTGAGATCCAGCCGGATGTCCGACGTCGGAAAGCTTGGCACTGCCACCGGTCCGGCCGCGATGTTTCAGCGGCAGAACCGATGGCCCATCCCTGAATGACTGCGGATGTTGGCAGAGGTTCAGCAGCGCCGCCGGCCCCCTCTTGATGGCCGTTGGCTTGGGCTCAGCTCTTTTCCGTTGTCGTCGGAACGTCGGGATGAACTACCGTCGACGACACCAGCGCAGGATCGGCCGTTGCCGATGTAGAGGTTGGCGCTGCAGTGACCGATGACATACCAGCAGTCACCTGTGCAAAGAAACTGGCCGTGAACGCAGGCCATTCGGCGAGCGCTGCATCTTTCACAGCAGCGAAGAACATCTGCGGAACGACGAGATGGGATTCATCCGAGCTGCCTAAAGCGATCGGAAGCAGCAGACGCGTCAACAGAATATCGAATCCCAGATTAGCACGTGCGACCATCACCAGCTGCGGGTCCAAGCCGGGATTTGCTCCCGCCAAGGTCTGCAGTCCACGGTCCATCGCCGCCCAGAATGCAATTAACTCTGGTGGCAGCGTGCTGCGGTCGATATGCGCGCCGTTCAATCCCAATATTGCTTTTGAGGCTGCGCTTCCGAGATCTGCAATATTCTTGCGCTTCTGCTCTAGGTCGCCGGGATTTTTGTCTTTGATGCGCTCACGATCAGCAATGGTCAGCGTATACCCATTGTTCTGATCCATGGCCAGCTTGCGCTTGGCCTTCATCGTCTTGCCCGCATCGCTATTGCGTAGTGGCTGCAAAAACAGCGCCTTGATCAGTCCCCCATGCGACACCTTGCCGCTGGCGTCGTCTTTAATGAGTGCGCGCAGCGCCGGTGACAAGGAGGACAGTGATATTTTGATTTCGAAGCGAGCCAACGAACGTACGTCACTTTCTGCCAGCCTGGGGTGCGTCTTCCTGAGTTCATCGAAGATGCACGTCGCCAGCTCCTCTCCAAGCGCGATCAATTCACGATCGGGCATGGGTTGGGCAGATTTAATGTTGACGTCGTCATTCGCACTTTGCAGGCTGGCACGTTTTCTGGGCGAACTGTCGATTCGATGGCGGGTGGGCGAAGGGATGGCCTCCGCGGCGCGCAGCGATTTCGCTCTGGGCGTCACAGGTGCCGATGTACTGCCGGTGGTCGTCGGCGCGTCGCTGAAGCGAACGCGTGCCGAGCCGGGCATGGTCTGGCGCGGCGAGCGAACCATCGGCTCGCTCCCTGACAGACGTGGCAGCTCGTCCGATCCCGGCGACACCGACCAGGCACTCCCCTGCGCCGAAGAGGGCAGGCGCAGTCCCGGTACGATTGGGCGTGATGGCGATTTCATCGCCGGTGACGCGATTTTCGCTGGGGATGATTCACTGCGTATCTTTGTTTTTTTCTCGGGAGACGCAATTCGAACGCCTTGCTCTGTCAGTCTCGGGGTGGTTGCAATGCTCATGATTTACCTCTCTGGAAATTGAATACTCAGGAAATATCGGTTGATTCGTCGTCACGTAGTGATGCCGTCGTCGTTGGTGTGCTGGCTCGGGCGGATGAACTGATCGACGTACGCGATATTGATGAAGTCGATGAGGTCGACGACGTTGATGAGGTCGAGGAAGTCGGCGTAAAGGCGGTCGATGTTGAGCGTACTCGTGTGACGCCTTCTTCATCGCCATCGAACTCAACTACCGCCTCCAGCAGGTCTTCGATTGCTTTCTCCTTGCGGAAGACGCGGTCAATGAAGGCTTGATCAAGATTGCTGGTCACTCCGCTGGCTCGGCGCTCCACCTTATCCCGGCCATCGTGATCGAGCTGATTCGTGAGCTGACGCTTCACTCGGACAATCGCCTCCTGCACAGAGCTGATCAGCGTATTATTTTCGATGTAGTCATCTACGGTGCGCTCCAGATAGCCAAGCACGTCAGCGTTCGTCGCCGAGCCATCCACCGGTATGAAATGGCGGTATTCCTTGTTGATTCGAATGACCAGCGGTTCCGGTAGGCCGCGCAGGTCGAGAACGGACAAGACATCCGCCAGCAGTTTGCGTGCGTCGGACTCGCGCACTTTCCGCTTGGCCTGGTCGCTGAATTTCACCGTATTGTCGCTGGCAGAGCGCGCATGACCACTGCGGGTATGACGCTGGACTGAGCCGGTGCGAGCGAGCAAACGCTGCTTGCGTACTTCTATCCGCGCACGCTCATCGGCACGAATTTCGGCAGCAATCGCCTGCGTTACTTTGAGCTTCAGCGGGTCGGGCATCGACCGGAACGACAGCGCAAAGAAATCCTTGCTGCTGCTTAGCAATTGCCGCTGCAGCGCATCGCGGATAGCCTCGCCTAACCAGACTTCCAACTGGGTCGGCGGTCTGGACTTGAGCTTCTGTATCAGCGGCAGCAGGTAGCGCTCGAGTAGAAGCCGGTTGAGTAACGTGAACCGGATCTTGTTGATTTCATTGGAATGCAACGGTGGCTGAACCTCGAGTAGTGCTGCGAGCAGACCGTGGTCGCAATCGAGTAGGAAATCCAGCATTTCCACAGGCAGTCGGGCCGTGTCGAAACGATCGAGCCGTCCGATCAGGACAGAAGCTATCCGCTCTGCCCAGGGATCTACCATGTGCTTTGCATGTTTCAGGATATCAGGCTGAAGATTCTCATCGGTGCTGATCCGTTTCGAGTCGCTTCTGATGATCTCCTGAAAAATGGCCTGCACATCGGCCCACGTGGAACTGCCCTCCAGCTCAGCACCAAACAGCAGGCCGATGAGCTGGCTTGTGGATACATAGGTGCTGGTACGGTCGGTCACCAGGGATTTCAGTAACGTGGACAATTTTGCTACCGGATACGCGCGATCCACATGGTCAGGTATGCCGCTTTGGCGTGCAGTGGCGGCGGCATCGCTGATGATCAGCGTCTGCAATGCTTGTACGACCTCGGCTGTCTTGGGTTTGGGTCCTTTCGGCGATCCCGGATGCAGATCTGTCGGTGTGCTGCTGGCGATCATCGAAGGCATGGCTTCCAATTTTCTGGTGGTCACCGACTTCAGCAAATCGCCGGGTATCGTGACGGCGACACGGCGAATACGAAATACCGGCTCCGACGAAGGCAAGGTCGGTATGCTCGAAGCAGTGGGGAGCGAATCATCGTCCGACTTTGGGGGCGGCTTCAGTAGTGGCGCATCATTCCCGCTCAGCGGCGCGTCATCACGATTCTTCAGCAACGCGTCATCACGATCCTTCGATGGCAAGTCATCCGAAGTCTTCGGACTGTTATCAGATACCGGCACTGTCGTCACCACCGGCTGCCGTGGCGATCGCAATGTGCGTGGCGACTTCGGTATGGCCGGTGCCGGTGGCTGAGCCAATCGGAGGCGCGGCATGGTGATCATCTTTTTCACCGTTTCAGCAGACGTTGCCGGGGCTACTGTCGGAGGCTGCAGTTCGAGCTGCGAGGAACTGTCCTTTGAAAACGGCAGCGGTGCGTGTGGGGTAACGCTCATGGGTATTCCTTCATCTTTCAATAAGGCGTGAGAAATGAAGACTCACTGGTCTTTCGTTGCGGATTTCTGCAGGCGCTTGAGGTCATTGAACAGCGCCGGCCATTGCTTCAGCATCGCTTCACGCACGGCATCGGCAAAACGTATTGCGGCCAGCGACGGCTGTGCATCGTTCGCTCCGAGGGCCAGTGGGTAGATCAGTCGGGTGACGATCAGATCGAATCCCAGCATCGAGCGAATTTCGTCAATGGCGTCCGCGGCGAGCTTCAGCTCCGTGGTCGCCCAGTCGAGCAACATATGATCGAATGTCTGCCAGAGACCGAGCAATTCGACAGGCAGACCGGCTTGCTGCCAGCCGCCGGCGAAGGTCGCCGATACGGCTGCGGTGCCATGTGGTGCGAACATGGCCTTCAGCTCGCGCTTGACGCGATCAGGATCTGGTGCCGCTTGCTGCTGCTGCAGTGTCGGCACTTTGGTGCTGGCTTTCAGTGCTTCGAGCCGCTTCGCAGCAAATTTTCTGCCGCCTTCGCTGGACTGTACTTGATCCAGAACCAGCAGCTTAAGCAACTCGGCATGGCTGACTGCATAATCTTCCGTGCCTGCGATTTTGGTAGAGGGAACCTTGTTTCGAAGCGCTTGAGGCAAGGCAGCTAGCGGAATGAAGAATTTATGTCGACCAGCGCCCTTGAGCGCAGCGACCGGGTTGTCGGCATGGCGCGAGGCCACCTGCCTGACTGCATCCATCAGTAATGCCGGATAGGCCTGGATCAGTGCCTGTCTTTCTTCTGCTGTGAGTTCGGTAGCAACAGTCGTAGCGACTGCGCCCTTGACGGGCATGGCTACGTCAGCCGTGCGGCTACGCTGGTGCCCGGATACGCGTGCCGATGACGGAGAAACCGGGCTGGATCGCACAGGCGCTTTCGGGGGCGTGACCGCGGTGCTCGTCGACAGCGGGCTTGTCTTCATTGAACGCTGCGGGGTTGATGCGATGGCTAGTGAGTCCGGCTCAGGCAGCGGCTGGGCTCTTTCTGGCTTCAGCGGCAGGCCTTGGGATTCGATTTCTTGCAGTTTGGTGAGTACGTCAATTTCGACCATCTCGGCCGTCAGTTCATCCTGCTGATGTGCCAGCTCGACCGTTTCGTCGATCAGATTGCGTAAAGCGCGGATCACCGGATGGCTGACATCTAGGGTAGAAATGATCTGAAGCCAGTCCTTCAGCACCGCTAATTGGTCGAAGCGGCTGCCCGATGCGGCGCGCTCGTTGTTATACGATTTGATCACCGCCAGCATGTCAGTGGTGAATGAATGAGGGAACAGCCGCTTGGTGGTCTTCTGCAGCTGCAACCGCAATTCGGCGCGCTGCTGCTTGTTCGGACTGCTGCGTAACTCCCGGGTCAGCGGCGATTTGCGGGTGTCCTTGCCAGTCTTGGCGTCGTTCTTCTTCGCCTTTGTTTCACTTTCCGGTTTGTGCGTCAGCTGAGCGATGCGCCACTGCTGAAGCTTGTTGGCGACATCGGCCGGAGCGTGCCGGACGGATTCGGAAAGGAAGGCATTCACGGACACCAGAAAGGCATCATGAAGTGATTCGATGAGATGACTGGCAGCCGTATCGGACTCCATCGCACCTCGTGCCGGAAAGAATTCAGCCAGTACAGCAGGATTCAGAAAAGCATTCAGCAGCAACTCCTCCTGCAATGCCTTGCGCTTTTGCATGAACTCCGCGTGGTCCGGCCGGGTGCTGGAATCGCCTGCGAATTGCTGGCGCATCAGCCGATGGTCTGCCGCTTCGAGAAAAAACACCAGGCTGGCAGGCAGTCTGTGCCGCTGATCATTGCCCGAAACATTGAAAAAGGCACCGGCGAAGTTGGCCGCAAATACTCGTAACGTCGCCAGCCTTTCTTTCTTTTTTTGCTCGCTGACATTCGAAGATTCGTCCTGCCCCCAAAAGAAATCGGTCTTGATTTTCCTCGTAAGATCGCTGGCGATTTTCCACGCATCGGATTTTTTCAGGTCAGCGAGGAAGAGTTTCTGCATGATGCCGCCGATACGGGTTGTCGCATCCGGGGAAGTGCCGACGTGGCGCTGCAGGTTCAGCGTCAGGTCCTTCGATGGAATCACATCATCCAGCTTGCCCGGCGTGCCCGACTTGCGCTGCTTTCGCAGCATTACCTTGTAGACGAGATCAGCAAGGTCGCTCGCGAGTTGCTGCTCGGGAGTCAGTACATTGAGTATAGGCTGCGAACCTTTCTTGACAAGACGCGGCGGCGTCGATGGCATGGGTTGGCCGGACTTGTCCGAAGAGAGCGATGATTTTTTTCCTTCGGTTGTACCCGTCGGTGCGGTCGGCGTCGTTGTTGCGGTGTCCGACGATGAAGGGACAGGACGTATCAGCACAGGATTGGAGATGCTGCGTTCCCGAATCCGGATCTTGGTGCGCTCCGTGCGCTTGTTTTGCGTATCAGATGCAGAGGACGATGTACTGCTTGTCGTGCTCGTCGTCGCCTTGGGGGTATCGGGTGTTACGCCATCCGTCGCGATAGTCTCTTTGGCATAGTCGATACTGGCCGTGCTGACGCTTGTATTTTTTGTACTGGTTGTGATTTTTGTTCCGTCGGACGGGCTGGCGGGTGGCGCCGAGGTATCAGGCGTCGGCGAAGGCAACAGCTTTCCCGACGGTGTGCGAGAGAGGGACATGAGTGCTCCGATGGGATAGGAAGGCGGAAACGAGGGCAGGAATAAACAAAGGTAAAAACCGAGCGATGGGTAACTCATATCGCTAACTGGTTCGCCCTTCCCTCCTCTATCGGTGAGCAGCAGGTTCTTGGCTCAAGATCAGCAAAAATTGCGGCTGTCTGTCTGCAGCTGTCCCAGCAAGGGAGTTAAATCGACTAATCGTTTAGCGATTAAATGATTCACACCATGTTCTGATTGATATATTCCATAGACTGCCAGTAGCGAGGACTGCAGCAATTCCCTGCGCTGCAGTTCAACCAGCGCCGGCCAGACGATGACATTCACCACGCCCGTCTCATCTTCGAGCGTAACGAACACCGTTCCCTTTGCGGTCACAGGCCGCTGCCTGACAGTGACAATGCCGCAGGCGCGTGCGAATTGTCCTTGCTGAAATCCGGCCAGCGTCGATGCGGGTAACAGGCGTCGTGTCAGCAAATGCTTTCTCAGCAAAGCGAGCGGATGTCGTCCGAGAGTCAACCCAAGAGACCGGTAATCGGCAACGATCTCTTGGGCCTCGCTGGAGGGCGGCAGGCTGACTGCATCGATTTCCACACTTGCGTTCTTTAGCAGACCTTTGCCCGGTGCGGCAGCCGCTGCATGCCAGCTGGCTTCACGACGGTGGCCGGCAAGCGATTTCAGCGCATTCGCTGCTGCCAGTGAGCGCAGCTCTGGCGAAGAGAGTGCGGCACGTGCTGCGAGATCATGCAGATCGCTGAAGTTCCTCACGGCGCGTGCCTCTTCGATGCGCCAGCCGGCAGCCTGCGCGAGGCCCTGTACCTGATTCAGGCCGAGCCGCACCGCAGGGGGCTCGCCGCTGGCGGATTCGAGCGTCGCTTCCCAGTCGCTGTACATCACATCTACTGCACGTACTTCGACGCCATGCCGTTGCGCATCCTGCACCAGCTGTGACGGCGAATAAAAACCCATCGGCTGGCTATTCAGCAGCGCGGCCAGGAAGACTGCCGGATGATGGCGTTTCATCCATGCGCTCGCATACGCCAGTAGCGCGAAGCTGGCCGCATGGCTCTCGGGGAAGCCATATTCGGCAAAGCCACCGATCTGGCTGAACAGCGCCTCGGCGAATTCGCGCGTGTAACCGCGCTCGAGCATGCCGTTGACGAGCTTGTCATGAAATGGCTCCAGCCCACCCTTGCGCTTCCATGCTGCCATCGCGCGCCGCAGCTGGTCGGCTTCGCCGGCCGTAAAGCCTGCGGCCAGCATCGCCAGCTGCATGACCTGTTCCTGAAAAATCGGTACGCCGAGCGTGCGTGACAGTGCCATTTCCATGTCGGCGCTCGGATAACTGACTGGCTCCAGTCCCTGCCGCCGGCGCAGGTAAGGATGGATCATCCCGCCCTGTATCGGACCGGGGCGGATGATCGCCACCTCGATCACGAGATCATAGAAAGTGCGAGGCTTAAGCCGGGGCAGCATGCTCATCTGCGCGCGACTTTCGATCTGGAATACGCCGACGGTATCAGCATGGCTGATCATGTCGTAGGTAGCCTGGTCTTCCGCCGGTATGTCGGACAGTTCGACCGGTTCTCCGCGCTGCTGTGATAGCAGCTCGAGCGCGCGCCGCAATGCCGACAACATGCCGAGCGCGAGGATATCGACCTTCAGCAGGCCAAGCGCATCAAGGTCATCCTTGTCCCATTGGACGACACTGCGTCCGGCCATGGCGGCGTTTTCGATCGGCACCAGTCGTGACAGCTTGTCGCGTGCGATCACGAAGCCGCCGGGATGCTGTGACAGGTGGCGCGGAAAGCCGATCAGCTCGCCGGCAATCTGCAGCCAGTGTTGCGCGACCGGAGATTCCGGGTCCATGCCGCATTCAGTAAAGCGTTCATGCAGCGCTTCTTTGCTGTCCCACCAGCGATGCGATTTTGCGAGCCGGTCGATGATCTGCGCATCGATGCCTAGTGCTTTACCGCTATCACGGATCGCGCTTTTCGGGCGGTAGGTAATGACGACGCCGGTCAGTGCGGCACGATGCCGGCCGTATTTTTCATAGATGTACTGAATTACTTCTTCGCGCCGCTGATGCTCGAAGTCGACATCAATATCGGGCGGTTCATTACGCTCTTTCGAGATGAAGCGCTCGAACAGCAGGTTGCCGCGCGCAGGATCGACTTCGGTAATACCCAGGCAATAACAGACCGCTGAATTCGCTGCTGAACCACGACCCTGGCACAGGATATGGCGGCTGCGTGCGAAGGAAACGATGTCATAGACGGTCAGGAAGTAAGGCTCGTAATGCATTTCGCCGATTAGCTGTAGCTCATGTTCGAGCTGCTGCTGCACATTTTTCGGTATACCTGCCGGGAAGCGGCGGTGTGCGCCTATCCACGTCTGCTCGCACAGATAGCTCGATGGCGTATGCCCGGTCGGTACCAGCTCATCGGGATATTCATAGCGCAGCTGGTCCAGCGAGAAGTGACATTGCTGCGCGATCGCCAGGGTTTCCTCCAGCGTCTCGGCCGGGTACAGATTCGACAGCCGCAGCCGCGAGCGCAGATGCTGTTCGGCGTTCATGGACAGCGTACGTCCGCATTGCGCAACCGGCTGGCCGGCACGGATCGCTGTCAGTACATCCTGCATCCGCTTGCGGGAGCGCAGATGCATACAGACGTCGCCGGTGGCTGCCACGCGCAGCCCATGGGCAGCGGCAGCTTGCAGGATCACCGCCTTGTGCTGTTCGTCACGTCCGCGATGCAGCAAGGTGAGCGCAATGCGTACGCGTTCGCCAAAGTTTGCCTGCATCCAGCCCAGCTGCTCATGCAGCTTCGCTGCATCGATGCCGTAGTCCGGTGCGAGCAGCAGGATGCAACCGGGCAGGCCTTGCAGATGGGCCAGGCTGCCGGACGGCGCATCAAGGTCGCTGCGCCTGAGCAGGTAGCTGCCCTTGTCGGCACGCTGGCGTGCCAGCGTGATCAGCTCGCACAGATTGCCGTAACCATCGCGATCAGTCGCCAGTGCAATCAGCCACAGGCTGCCGCCGGCATCATCGTCTACGCGGAACTGGCTGCCGACAATCAGCGGTAACTGCTGCCGCTTTGCCTCTTCATGTGCGCGTACGACACCAGCGACCGAGCACTCATCGGTCAGCGCCAGCGCCGCATAGCCCAGCTCGGCTGCACGTGCGACCAGCTGCTCGGGATGCGACGCGCCGCGCAGGAAGCTGAAGTTGGACGCACATTGAAGCTCGGCATAGCGAGGCAATGACGGGGCGGTACGCATGTTTTTGTCGCGGGTGCCGGGTGGGCAGCGAGGCCCGGTCATCCGAACAGTCCGTGCAGGAACCAGCGTGCGCTTCCTGCATCGCGTTCGCGATAAACCCAGTAGCAGGCGCCCTCTTCGCCTTGCGCGACAAAGTAATCGCGCAGCGCCAGCGCACCATCCCACCAGCCAGCCTCGATGCGCTCGGGACCGGACAACAGGCGCAGCGGCGAGCCGTAGAAGGGGCGGTGTCCGGAGACAGCCAGCGGCAAGGGCTGCTCGAGCAGCCAGAAGGGGCGCGACGCAACCGGCATCATGCCTTCATCGACAGCGGCGGTGTTTTGCGCGCATTGCCAGCGGTTGGCCACTTCGGGACGGTAGTCTGCGCACGGCGCAGGCAGCTGAACCGCCTCCGGTCCGAGGCGCGCGGCCAGCAGTTCCAGCAGCCGGCGATAGTCTTCAGGCGTGCCTCCCGGCTCGGGAAACAGCTGTCCGCTCGGCGGCGCACAGCGGGTGAGCTGCAGCGCTTCGAGACGCAAGCCGATCACGGGTGCAGCCAGTTGCAGCCGACCCAGTCTTTCTTTCAGCAGGCGCAGCAAGTGCGCTTCCTGCCATGCCGGTTCAGCCAGTGCAATCTCGACGGCCGTGGGTGCGCGCCGCAAACGTCCGCGCTCATGATCGAGCCGCAGCGCGAAGCGCGATACTGCCTGCTGGCGCGCGACCAGCCAGCCCGTCATCTGCACGACCAGCCGCTGCGCAGCGAACAGCAGTGCCTGCGCCTGATCGGTTCGGTACGGCAGTTCGATCGATGCGCTGAAGTTTTCAGGCGCAGGCAGCCAGTCGAAGAGTTCCGGTGCTTCGCCGTACGCGCGGTCGAGCGTGTCCAGCAGGCCGGACTGCGTGCGACGCCTGAGGCCTGTACGTGGCAGCCGGCGCAGGTCGGCCAGCGTGCGGCAGCCGATGCCTTCCAGCCAGTCTGCGTCATGCGTCGCAATGGGCAACAGCGTGAACGGCAACTGGTCGAGCAGCCGCTGCATCGAGAAGCTCCTCACCTTGCGCCTTTGTCGCCCGTGATGCTGCGCAAACAGCGTGGCGGCCTGCGCGGTCGGTGCCATGCCAAGCTTTGCGGAAAAACCCAGCGCATGCACGCTGTCGCGCACGCGTACGGACAAAGACCGCGGGCCGCCGAACAGCGACAGGCTGGCCGTCACTTCCAGCAACAAGCCCCGCCCGCCGGCAGCGATCTCGGGCGTGTACTGCATCAGCGCGAGAGCCACCGCATCGAATGCCTGCTGTTCGCGTTGCCGGTCGCGCTGCTGCAGCAGCACGTCGGGCGCGAGGGCTTCAGCACTCACAGCGCGCATGCCGATGCGCACGCCCTGCTCTGCGGCCAGCCGGCTCAGCGCAATGATCTCTCCGCTGTCGACAATGGCCAGCGGCAGCGGATCACACCAGCGCGGATACAGCGACTGCAGTGGCAGCAACGGCAGATTGACGGCGATCCAGCAGCGCATCGCTTGCCTCGTCCGGCCCGATGGGCATTGGGTTGATAAGTCCGGGACGATCAGGCCAGCGCAGCGCCAGCGGTGCTGCGGACTGCGGTCCGCGGCGCTTGACGATGTCGACCTGCACGCTACCGGCCAGCGGCCGCACAGCGATGCGCAGCGGCGCCGGCGACGCTTCGGCAGCAGCGGACAGCGGTCGCAGCAGCCAGCACACCATGTCCGACGCTTGCGCCGCCAGTTGCAGACGGCGTAGCGATTCATGACGTATCGCCGGCGGCCAGAACAGCAGCGCGCCGCAGCTGCCGTTGCGCAGGATTTGTTCTGCGCTCCATACCGCGTCGGCATGCCGGGGGGCGCGCACCCACAGCAGGCGTTGCGCTGGCAATCCCCAGTCGCGCCAGGCAGCGATGTGCGGCAGATGCGGCGGTTGCAGCAGCGCGATCCGGCGATTTCCCAATGCCTGCAATGCGGGCTGCAGCAGGCGCATCTCGCCAATGCCGGTTTGCTGCAGCAACAGTTCGATCAGCCCGCCATGCGGCCAGCCGCCGTCAGGCAATTCGCGGTTCAGCAGCGGATAGCCGGTCGGCGTGGCGGTAGAACGAGCGATACCCATCCGACCGGCACGCCATACGAAGGGGGTCAGCGATGAATTCAGCGAAGGAGGCATCGACGGCAAAGCAGCCGACGCCGCATTTGCAGGGGCGGACATGGCTTTCTCTTGCTTTTATAGAATTATTGGGCGACCAATGTTTATACTGTACAAATATACAGTATTTTAGCAAAGGAAAACAAGCGCTGACGCAAGCTCAGCCAGAGAGGAAGAGAGGAAAAAGGAGAAAAAAATGTGCCGGTCAGGACCAGCCTTCCCGGCAAAGGAGCGAACGCGATTTTCAGTAATGCGGCAGAAACACCGCGGCGGTGTCTGCCGCTTGTCAGGCCTGCATAGGCATTCCCGCCACCCCCATTCCCGGCAACGGCGGCAATGCCGCCTGTTCGGTCTGGCTGACATAGCATGTCCAGGAACGGGCGATCTTCCGGAACTTGTTGAACTCTTGTTGCAGGCTGCTGAGCGTCAGATTGTCCAGGCAAATATCTGCACTGAGGATCAGCGCGCCCTGAGGCCCGGCCAGCCCGATTTTTATGCCACCGCTGTCGCGCCACATCAGGTTGTAGCAAAGCAGGGTTTCGTACACGAGTCGCTGCTGTTCTTCCCCGGCTGCACCCAGTTCGGCCGAGAGCACGATACGCGGCGGATCTTCGGCAGCCTCGAGAATGATGATGATTTCATCGGAAAACTGTATCGCCCAACTCGGCTCTTCAGTCTGCACGACAGCGTCGATCTCCGGCATACTGGGGCCGATTTCCTGCACGAGTTGCTGTATGCACTCGATAGTGGTGGTCATGATGTCCGCCTCTCCCCAATAGATATCGATGCCTTCACTGCAGATCAGGATTGCTGGCCCTGACCGCGGCTTGCGCTGTCAGTGGCAATTGCTTCAGTCGTTCCAGCATGTTCGTCAGCTCCGGTGTGGCGGTGCCATAGAGCAGTTTGGTCGGGCTGCCGGCGGCAGCCGGCGGGGTTTGCTGTGCAGTTTCCTGTACAACCTCAGGCGCTGTGATGGTTGCCCTGCCTACCGTTCCGCTGATTGCATTGCTCATGTCCCTGTCCTTTCTTTTATGGGTCTGCGAGGTTCAGGCGCCGAGATGAAGCATGTCCATCGGAGCGTTCACCGGGATACCCGGTTGCTGGCCGTCGCCCGTGACATAGACTGACCATATCTGCGCGATGCTGACGAAATTTGTCAGCACGGTTTGCAGCTCGCCCAGCGTGATGTCGGCGGAAAACATTTCGTAAATCGCGACCAGTTCTCCACCGGGACCGGACAAGGCCATCTTGACGCCACCGGTGTCTTTCCATAGCAGGTTGTAGCAAAGCAATGTCTCGTAGACGGACAGCTGCATCGATTCGGACGGCGTGCCGAGCAGCGAGGTCAGCACCACGCGGTCCGGATCTTCGGCCCATTCAAGCATCACGATGGCCTGATCGCTGAACTGGATGGCCCAGTTCCTGTCCTCGCTCTGAATGACGGCTTCGATCTCGGGCATGCTGGGTCCGATCTCGTTCATCATGATTTGCATACGTTCAAGATTAGTTGCCATGCATTCACTCCTTGTGAGAACGATGCCAAACACGTCATTATCAACTCTGTGAAAACAAGCAACAAATTGTTCCGAATATCATTGAAATGCAAAGCCGACAGTGTGAAGCAAGCAAAAATTCTGGCGAAAAATTTTTATTAACTGAGAAACACATTTCTGATTGGAAATGCAGGCAGGAAATGCGGGTAGCAAGTCGCACCGAGCCTTCGCGGAAAAATTGCTGTTCGTGTCAGCTATTGGCAAAGAAAAACCGCCTGCCGGCAAGACGGTCAGGCGGTTTTAAAAAATTGCATTGAAAAATTTTTTCAGTGCAACTTAACGCGCGGCGACGTGCGCCGCCGTAGCCACTGCGCAAACGCATCCAGCGCCATGCGCAGAAAACCATGCAGTGCGAGCTGGTGATGCCGGTACAGCGAGAGGTAAAGCAGCCGGGCGAGGAATCCCTGAATACGCACTGAGCGACCGACCAGCCGGCCCATCAGGTTGCCGACTGTTTCGTAATGCCCCAGCGAGATCAGCGAACCATGATCGCGATAGGTAAAGGTGGGCAGGCTGCGTTCCTGCAAGCGCCGCTTCATACTTTCCACCAGCAGCGAGGCTTGCTGGTGCGCGGCCTGAGCGCGCGGAGGCACGGACTTTCCTGTCGCCGGCCAGGGGCAGCTGGCGCAATCGCCGAGCGCGAAAATGTCCGGATCGGTGATCGTCTGCAGGGTCGGCGACACAATGACCTGCCCCAGCGGATTGGTCGGCAAGCCGACGCGGCCCAGTACGGAAGGTACTTTGATGCCGCCGGCCCAGACGGTCAGATCACTCGGCAGCTCACGGCCGCTTTTTGTCCTTACGCCATCGGGACGCACCTCGGTGACCGGGTCACCGGTCATAACCTTCACCTTCAGTTCGGCCAGCAGGCGCGACGTTTCTTCGGCAATCCGCTCCGGCAAGGGCGGCAGGATGCGCGGTCCCGCCTCGATCAGGGTGATGCGTATGTCCCGCGTCGGATTCAGCTTGTGCAGTCCGTAGGCGGCCAGCACTTGCGCGGTATTGCGCAACTCCGCCGCAAGCTCAACGCCGGTTGCCCCACCGCCGATGATCACGAGATTCACTTGCTGGATTTCCTGCCCGTCCGCTTCAGCATAGCGGGTCTGAGCGCGCATGCAGGCAGCCAGGATACGGCGCCTCACCTGCTCCGCCTGTCCGACGGTATCGATGGCCATTGCATACTCGGCAGCACCAGGCACACCGAAGAAATTCGTTACGCTACCGATCGCTAGCACCAGCGTGTCATAGGGAATCTGCCGCTCCGGCAGGATCGCACTGCCCTCCTCGTCCAGCAGCGCCGACACGGTCAGGGTCTTGTTCAGGCGGTCGAGGTCCAGTATTTCACCCTGCTGGAATTCGAAATGATGCCAGCGCGCCTGCGCGATGTATTCCAGCTGGTGTGCGTTCGGATCCATGCTGCCGGCTGCGACTTCATGCAGCAGCGGCTTCCAGATGTGCGTGGCCTCCCGGTCCACCAGGGTCACTTGCGCATTGCCCTGCTTGCCGAGCTGGTCGCCCAGCCGGGTCACGAGTTCGAGTCCGCCGGCACCGCCGCCCACCACGACAATGCGATGCGGCTGTACCTGAGTTTTTTGTGCAGTCAGTTGAATAGGTTCGGCTGTGGTCTGCATGCTTGTCTCGGGCGGAGCGGGTTGATTCAATGAATCTTCAGGGCGCGAATTTTAGCGCGACTGCTCGCACGTCGATTGAAAATATTGCAAGTCAGCCCCAAGGCGCGAACCGCTGCCGTGCTTGCATTGTCCATTTGTCAGTTGTCTTCACACCAGGCTGTTTTCACATCCGACGGGGAGATCGGTTCATGACAAAGGCTGACAAGGAATGGAGTACGGAGCAGCAGGAAAATTTCATGCAGAGCCTGCTGGCCTTCACGCGCGAGCACAAGGCAAATTACTGGTCCGGCAGCCTGGGAGAATTTCTCGAAAAGATATTGCCTGCCGATCCGCAAGGGGTGGTGCGCAGTTCGCATCAGTATATCTGGGACATGATCCGCTGGACCCGGCATGAAGATGTACACGGCCAGCTCCGCACCGCGCTGTTTGCCGACGAGCTGTTTGGCATGGATGAGGCGATTGAGCGGGTGGTCGATTATTTCAAGGCCGCTGCGGCCGGCTCCGAGGTGGGTCGGCGCCTGCTGCTACTGCTCGGGCCGCCGTCCGGCGGCAAGTCGACATTGGTGATCCTGCTCAAGCGCGGACTCGAAGAGTACAGCCATACCGATGCCGGCGCGCTGTACGGCGTCCGTGATTGTCCGGTGCACGAGTCGCCGCTGCATCTCATACCGCATACGCTGCGGCCGAATTTTCGCGAAACCTATGGGGTGGACATCAACGGCGAAGTTTGCCCGTTCTGCCGAATGCGGCTGGAGCAGCAGTTCAACGGCGATTTCCTGCAGATGCCGGTCGAGCGTATTTTCATCTCTGAAGCTGGCCGCAGCGGCATCGGCACCTATGCGCCGCACGATCCGACCACCGCTGATCTGGCCGATCTGGTCGGTTCGGTCGACCTGTCCAAGGTAGCTGAGTATGGCGACGAAGGCGACCCGCGTGCCTGGTCCTGGTCGGGCGCGGTCTACGCAGCCAGCCGTGGCATGCTGGAGATGATCGAGATACTGAAGGTCAAGCGGGAATTTCTTTACCTGCTGCTGACGCTGACGCAGGAAAAAAACGTGAAGGTGTCACGCTTCCCGTTGATCTATCTCGATGAAACTATCCTCGCGCATACCAATCTCGCCGAATTCCGTAAATTCTTGCAAGAGAGCGAGAACGAGGCGCTGCTCGACAGGATGGTGATCATTCAGGTGCCCTATACGCTGAACTACACCGATGAGGCACGTATCTACCGAAAGCTGATCTCCTCTGCCGCACCGGCCTTTCGCGAAGTGCATCTGGATCCGCATGTGCTGCATGCAGCGGCGGTATTTGCCATCCTGACCCGGCTGCATGAAGCCGAAGACAAAGATCAGGATCTTGCACGCAAGGTGCGTATTCATGCGCATGAAGATGTCGAGGGTGTGAACCGTACTGAGGCCGAACGTGCGCGGCAGAAGATGCCGGAGGAAGGTCTGGGTGGCGTGTCTCCCCGCTTCGTGATCAATGCGCTGTCGAATGCGATCATCCAGTCGAATGCACGCAGTCTGAGCACGATGGATGTACTGCTCGCGCTGAAAGATGCGATCGACAGCGATGCGCGTATTGATGCAAAGAAGAAGCGCAAGTGGATTGATTATCTGGTGCTGGCGCGCAAGCACTTCTACAACCGCTGGGTCAAGGAAGACGTACACAAGGCGCTGTTTGTGTCCTTCGAACAGGAAGCACAGGACCTGCTCGAAAAATACCTCGATGAAGTCGAGGCCACGCTGGATAACCGGCAGATACACGATCCGATCACGAACGAGGAACGGCGTCCCGACGAGCGCTTCCTTCGCTCGGTCGAGGAAAAGATCCACATTTCCGACTCCGGCAAGCAGTCGTTCAGGCAGGAGGTGGTACGCAAGGCGATGGGCGCTTTCAAGCGAGGAGAAAAATTCACACTGGACAGCCATGCGCACTTGCACGACGCGGTACAGCAGTACCTGTTCGAGCAGCGTCGCGACGTCCTCCGGCTGGTCAGTTCATCCAGCCGGCCAGATGAGGAGGCGCGGCAGAAAATATCCATTGTCGAGAAGCGTATGGTCGAGGAATACGGCTATGACAGCCACAGCGCGCGCGAAGCCCTGAACTATGTGACTACCTTGCTGGCACAAGAATGACCGGCTACGTATGGAAAACATTGCGCATCGGCGGAGGTCAAATTATCGGGCATGAGGCAGTTTGCCGTCTTCATCCCCTGTCCCTTTGCGGTTCACTCTGGATGAGGAGCATCGAATGACGGTCCACAACACGATTTCCGGAGGTGCGCCCTGGTACGCGCTCTTTTCACGCGGTGCCCGCGACTGGCTTCGCCATAACGAGAAAGTGCGCGACAGCGTGCAGCAGCATCTGCCCGATCTGGTGGCCGGCACGGACCTGATCACTGGTCCTGAAGAACGCACTATTCATCTGCCGGTGCGCTTGATTGAGCATGCACGCTTTCATCTAGCCGATGGTCAGTCCGAGGTCGCGCGCAACGCCGGCCAGGGACAAGGTCAGCCCGGCGACGTGCTGCGGCCGGCACAACCGCAGGGTAATGAGGACGAAGGCGAAGGCGACAACAGCGAAGGCGAGGTGCGGCTGCTGCTGGAGCTGAAAGTCGATGACATCGTCGATTGGCTGTGGGAGACATTGAAGCTGCCGGATCTGCAGCCGAAGCCGAAGTCCACCCTGTCTGAAGATGAGTTTGTCAGAGAGGGATGGGACCGGCACGGCGCGCGCGCCCGCCTCGATCGGCGCCGCACAGTCAAGGAAGCGGTGAAGCGCCGCGCGATACAGCACGACGCGGTACCCTTTTCGAATGAAGACCTGCGTTTTCGCCAGCTGGTTCACCGGCGCAAACCAGCGACCAATGCGGTCGTGCTGTTTGCGCTGGACGTATCGGCCAGCATGACCGATGCCGAACGCAAGCTGGCAAAGACTTTTTTCTTTTTCGTACTGCAGGGCATCCGCCGCAAGTACGGCAAGGTCGAGACGCGCTTCATTGCGCACACTACGCAGGCGTGGGAATTCCGCGAAGCAGATTTCTTTCAGGTGACAGGCACCGGCGGCACGGGGGCATCGGCGGCGTTCGATCTGGCGATCCGTATCATCGAATCTGACTACGACCCGTCGCAATACAACGGCTACCTGTTCTATGCATCCGATGGAGAGAACTTCACTGAAGATCGTGCGGCGGCTACTAACGGCCTCAGGAAGCTGACCGAGTTGCTGAACTACGTAGGCTATGTGGAGACCGTGCCCGGTTCCTCCCGCGTCACCGACACCGAGATGAAGAGCATCTGCAACCAGCTCGAGCAAGCGGGTGCGGCACTGGGCAGTTGCGTGCTGAATCAGCCTGACGATATCTGGAAGGCGATCAGGAAATTCTTCCTGCAGGAGTCGATGCAGGAAGCGGAGGCCTGATGGAAGCAGAAGAACTGAGCCGCTATGCCGAGCAGATCGAGGGCCTCGCCGTCAAGCTCGGTCTGGACTACTATCCGGTCGACTTCGAGGTCGTGCCGAACAACTTCATGATGGAGATCTCGGTGTACGGGCTGCCGGTTCGCATGCCTCACTGGTCATTCGGCATCCGCTATATCCATCAGCTGATCCGGCAAGGCATGGGGCATTCACGGATCTTCGAGGTGATGTTCCCCGGAGATCCCTGTCATGCCTACCTTGTTCGAGACAATTCGCTCGCCGAGAACGTGCTGGTCGTCGCCCATGTGATTGGTCATGCAGACTTTGCGAAGAACAATCACTTATTTGCGCATTTCATGATGATGGCAGGCGGCCACATTCTCGAACAGGCAGCCAGCCGCGCTCATACGATTGAGACCGCGCTGGCTCAGCACGGTCAGGAGCGGGTTGAGCAAATACTGGACGCCGCCCTCGCACTGGAGCCACATGTCGATATCAATCAGGAGCTGCACCGGCTGCCCTACCTGGCTCTCGGGGCGGCAGCCCCACCGCACGATGACGATACGGGTGACGCTTTTTCTACGCGCTTCCATCAACTGCCCGGAGAACTGGTAACCCCAGCTTCCACCGGTCGACGACAGCCGACGCTGCCACCGCGTCCCGAGCATGACCTGCTGTGGTTCATCGCGAACTATGCGCCAGAGCTCGAAGGATGGGAGCGCGACATTTTCCTCGCGGTGCGCGAAGAGTCGTTTTATTTTTATCCGGTATTTGCGTGCCAGATCATGAATGAGGGATGGGCGTCGTACTGGCATGCACGCTTGCTGCGCGATGCTGACTTCCTGCCATCCGACATGTATGTGTCAGCGATCAAAGCGCATTCGGATGTGGTACGCCCGTTTGCCGCAGACAACCAGCTCTCCCTGTCGATCAATCCTTATCACCTCGGATTTTCGATCTGGGAAGACCTCATCGAACGGCATGGACTATCCAAGGCGCGGCAGGTGCGCAATGACGAGGACGATTTTGGCTTTATCCGCAATTACCTGACTGCGGAGCTGGCAGAGAAGCTCGACCTGTTCGTCTATGAAGCAGACCACGAAGGCGGAATACGGATCGCGGAGAAAGACATCCATGCGATACGCGAAGCGATACTGGCGCCGAAATTCAATTACGGTGCGCCACGGGTATCGGTCAGTGCAATGCACGTCGATGGCAGCCTCGAACTGGTCCATGACTATCGCGGTGACGGTCGCGGGCTTGACATCGCGCGTGCCGAGCGTGTGCTGGATTACGTGGCGCGTATCTGGCGACGGCCAGTCAGTCTGCAGACGGTCGGCAGTAGCGGGAATCCGCGTGTGGTGGCGAGCAAGCCGCCGGTGAAGGTCTGAACTATTTCCTCTGAAACCTATGTCAGAAGTCGATCAGTAACGTGAAATCTGCCTGATAGCTTCCTGCAGACACATCCTGACCGGCTGGTATGCGTCCGTACAGAGGCAAGGTCAGCGTCGTGGTCACGACCAGCGGGAACCTGAACCACAGCAATTCCTGCGGGTTGATCGGCTGAGAGCGCGCCGAATCACGATAGAGCCCGACGCGGAGCCGGTCACCTGTCTGTGGGTTGCGGACATATAGCTGCGTGTCAGACACACCGACCAGACTCCCCTTTACATCGACCACCTCGCCGGGTGAAGCAGGCGTGCACTGTATCGACAGGCTGCCCTGCACATCATGCGGCAGCGGCGATTTAGTCCATCCTGAATAATTCAGTTTTTATGCGGCACCGACCTCGATGGGGGCATGTGCTCGACATATTTCAACGATCAGCGTCCTGAGCACCTGCCGAATATCAGCGCAAAAAAGCCGCAGCTG
>JACCDS010889420.1_pt1 | contig 44261 bp, 32 predicted proteins | sample 7446441 | NCBI WGS metagenome assembly JACCDS01 (sample SAMN15323445, study PRJNA562643) | freshwater metagenome | isolation source: river surface water | place: USA:Blue River Watershed | collected 2017-08-17 | reverse complement strand
CGTAACGGCTTCCTGTATGTGCTCGACCGCACCAATGGTCAGCTGATCGCCGCGAACAAGTTCGTCGACCGCGTGGACTGGGCCAAGGGCATCGACCTGAAGACCGGTCGTCCGATCGACAGCGACATGACTGCGCGTCATCGCAAGTCGCTGGTGATGGAAAAGGCGGATGAGGTCTGGCCGTCGGCACTGGGCGGCAAGAACTGGAGCCCGATCGCCTACAACCCGGAGACGAACACCGTGTTCGCCAACACGCTCAACTTCGGCATGAGCTACCGGAACGTGGAACAGGAGTGGAAGCGTGGTCAGTTCTGGCTGGGCATGGACTTCACGGGCTTCATCTACGACCCGAAGCAGCCGCGTGGCTACCTGAAGGCGATGGATCCGCTGACGGCGAAAGAGAAGTGGCGGGTGCCGCTGGCGATCCCTTACTTTGCGGGCGTGATGGCAACCAAGGGCGGCCTGGTGTTCACCGGCTCGATGACGGGCGAGTTCATTGCCTATGACGACCAGACCGGCAAGAAGCTGTGGCAGTTCCAGACCGGCTCGGGCATCGTGTCGATGCCGATCACCTGGGAGAAGGACGGCAAGCAGTATGTGACCGTGACGTCGGGTACCGGTGGCGCGTATGCCCTGTACTCGGGTGACGAGCGCCTGAAGAGCGTGCCGACTGGTTCGTCGCTGTGGACTTTTGCGCTGAACTAATCCGCTGATCACGATCGCGAATGTGGGGCGGCGGTAAGCCGCCCTGCTGTTGCCGCCGTATTAACAAGGGATCCCAACAACAGCTCTGTCCTTCGTGACGGACAACCTGTCGGTAGAAGGTCTCATCAACCGCCGTCAGCTGTGAGTCTCCCCAAACAGTTTGCCCGCAGATCCGGGGGGATCGGCGGGCATTTTTTGTTCAGCAAGTAACATTTGCGATAACGCAAATGTTTCAACGAATAAACTGACTATCTTCACGGCTAACGTGACCGCGCCGTCGGTGCAACGTTTTTCCGTGAGGCAAGTAATGTTTCAGCTATTCGGTCATGGCCTGGCGCCAGCAGGCAGCGCCATCATGGTTTTGTCGATGCTCAGTGCAGCGCTGAGTGGTGCGTTCCTTGCCCGCTTCGTGATCGCTTTGCCGCTGCATAAGGGACTGATACTCAGCGCTCTGGCGCTTGTGGTGTATTACGGTCTGTACGCGCTGGGCATGCAGGTGTTGTGGACGTAAGCCGTCTGCTGTGACCGGCTTTCATCCCTCCCTCTCGACACCGACCGCATGAACTCTGTTCTCCACGATCACACTTTCCTCACCATCGCAGCGAGCATGCTGCCGCTTTACGCGGGTATGCTGTCCGCTTTCCTGATGGGGTTCATCGGCAAGATGCTACTGGGGGTGCAAGTCTTCAAGGGTTTCATGCTGACCGTCATCGTGCTGGTGCTATACCAGCTGTTCCAGATGCTGCTCGTCATGCTGATGGTGAACACGTCGGGCTGAGCCGGCGAGACGCTCCATGCCAGGACGTTTTGTCAGGACGTATTTTTTCACGGAGCCCACCATTGCCTTTGTCGACGCACTCTTCATCCGATCAGCCCTGTATTTTCTGTCGGCTCATTCGCGGCGAGCTACCTGCTGTGCGTGTGTTCGAGGATGAACTGACGCTGGCTTTCATGGATATCGGGCAGCTCAATCCGGGTCATGTGCTGGTCGCTGTCAAGCGCCATGCGGCCACCCTGCTTGAGATCACAGCCGACGAAGCGGCAGCGGCCATGCGCACTGCGCAGCGCGTTGCACAAGCTGCGCAGTCGGCCTTCGATCCGCCGGGTATCTCGCTGTATCAGATGAATGGCAGCGCGGGCGAACAGACTGTTTTCCATTTCCACCTTCATGTATTGCCGCGCCATGCGGACGACGGTGTGAGCCTGATCTGGCCGCGCAAGGATCCGCCGCGTGAATTACTCGAACAGTATGCTCAGCGTCTGCGCGATGCGCTCGTTGCTTCTACCGACTCTGCAAACCGGTCTCGGCAGACATAAGCACCGAGCCAGTGTAGGGAAGCGCTGTCATCGCGCTGACATGCCGGTGTCATGAGAATGACATCGGCATGAAAAATAGAATTGTTTGAATGCAGGTTTTCGACAAGGAGACCCGCATGTCACTTTCGCTTGCAGCCAATCAGAATCTCAACCTCCAACTGCTCGACAGCGTGGCGCTGGCCGGTGCCGAAATCTCCGCGTATGACCCGCTGAGCCAGAATTTCTACGTGACCTCCGGCAGTGGTCTGCAGATCGTGTCAGCTGCTAATCCCGCCGGGCTTGTCGCTGGCGCGACTGTGGATTTTTCTTCTGAAGCCTTCGGCGGGTTCGGCAACGCCATTACCAGCGTGGCGGTGGCCGGCGGCCTGGTGGCGGTGGCGGTTGCAAACGCCGCCAAGACTGAGCCCGGCAAGGTGTTCCTGCTCGACAGCGACGGCAACCTGCTCAAGGCAGTAACGGTCGGCGCGTTGCCCGACATGCTGAGCTTCACGCCCGACGGCAAGAAGCTCCTGGTTGCCAACGAGGGCGAGCGCGAGGGAGACAATGGCGAGCTTGATGCCCAAGGCAGTGTCAGCATCATCGATGTGTCGGGCGGTGCAGCGCAGGCGAGCGTCGCCACGCTGGACTTCAGTGCTTTCGACGGCCGGGAAAACACGCTGCGCGAGGCCGGCGTTCGCATTTTCAACGGCAAGTCGGCCAGCGTCGACCTCGAGCCGGAATACATCGCGATCTCCGCTGACGGCAAGCAGGCGATGGTGACGCTGCAGGAGGCGAACGCGGTGGCTCTGCTTAATCTGGGTACACAGACGTTTAGCCAGATTGTGCCGCTCGGGCTGAAGAAATATCAGGGCCTGATGACTGACTTCAGCGATCGCGACGGCGGCTACCTGCCCGTATCCGACCTGCCGGTCTTTGGCATGTACATGCCGGACGCAATCACCGCCTTCAGCAGCAGCGGAAAGCATTTTTATGCGATCGCCAATGAAGGCGACGATCGCGATGACTTCATGGCCACCGGCGAGAAGGCGCGGCTGTCGACACTGACGCTCGATCCGGTGGCATTCCCGAATGCGGCGGCATGGCAGGCCAGCGGTGTGCTGGGTCGTCTGAATACACCGAACCCGGCCTCGGTCGGTCCGCTGATCAGCGGCGATAAGGATGGCGATGGCGACATCGACCAGATATTTTCCTATGGCGCGCGCTCGTTCTCCATCCTGAACAGCAAGGGCAAGCTGGTGTTCGACAGCGGCGACCATATCGAACGCTTTATCGCCACCCAGGACGCTTATATTGCCGGCGAGCCGGAAACCGGCGCCTTTGACGACAGCCGCAGCGATGACAAGGGGCCGGAACCCGAGGGCATCACCTCGGCCATCATCGGCGGTCGCGCATTCGTCTTCGTCGGCCTCGAGCGCGGTGGCGGCGGTGTCATGGTGTATGACGTGACGAATGTAAAGAACGTGCAGTTCGTCACCTATGCGCGCGACTGGAACGATGTCTCGCCCGAGGGTTTGCATTATGTAGCGGCGGACAAGAGCCCGACCGGCCAGGCTTTGCTGGCGGTGACGCATGAGGTGTCGTCGACACTGAGCGTGTACGGCCTGACGACGGTGAAGACGGGCGGTGCCGACATTGACAAGCTGGTCGCCACCGAAGGCGTCGATGAGCTGACCGGCGGTGCCGGTGCGGACCGTTTCGTGTTCAAGCAGGCCAGTGCCGTTGACGGCGGCATAGGTGTGAGAGACCGCATCACCGATTTCAGCAGCGGCGAAGACAAGATCAACCTGTCCCGTATCGATGCCGACAGCGGGCGGGAAGGCAATCAGGCCTGGACCCGGGTCGACGTATTCAGCAACCGGGCCGGTGAGCTGGTCAGCGTGAGCGAAGATGAGAACCTGCTGGTGTCCGGCGATGTCAACGGCGATGGACTGGCAGACTTCATCATCGAACTGACCGGCGTCACGCAGCTCGCCAACGCCGACATCGTTCTCTGACGGCGGCAATGCCTCCAGATGGGTGACGGTGCGCTTTAGTGCCTCTCACAGAACATCGATGGCCAGACACGCCATCGCAGACAGGTGGACCTGTACGTCTAGCCGGCGCAATGCCGTCAGCGGCGTTCTGTGAGAGGCACTTGGCGCCTGCCACCATCACCGCCGCACTACGGCTACCCTAAGCTGGCCCTGGACTCTCGCCGGAACTCCGCCCGTGCAACGCGCCGGCCCAAAGCATTGCCGGAATCCGCTCTGCGGAATCAATATAATTTTGTAAACATTATTCTGGCCGGGTGGCGTCACCGTCGTCATGCGACGTTTTATTTGCCCACCCTTCGAACGCATATCCACGAACGACGCGCCTGTGGCAGAACGACACTGATGGCGTCGCACCGTCTGGCCGTACAGGTCCACCTGTCTGCGATGGCGCGCCTGGCCAGCGAGGTCCTGTGAGCGGTAATCAGCCGGCATCATTGCCCGATGGTGATATTTCTTATAGATTACCGATCCATAGTCTCGCGCTCCCGAGCGTCCCCCTGGTGTTTGTTCAGTGATGTCCAACGCGCCCTCCTATCTGTCGAGATACCGGATGTACTGGCAAGCGCTGCGCGCGGGCTGGCTATCGCTTTTTTTCGGTACGGTCACGCTGATCGCCCTGCTGTTCCTGTTGTGGGGTTCGGTCGAACGCAGCCTGGAAGACAAGAAGGCCGCCGTGCACGCGCTATTGGCGACGCAGGTGTCCGCGCGTGCCGCATCGTATGCGGTGCAACTGGAAGACCTGACGGACCGGATGACGCAGGTCGCTGACCTCATCACGCAGCAATGGGAACGCGCCCCGCAGTCGCTCAACCTGCGCGAAAGCCTGGCCGGCCTGTTATCGAGCAAACGCATGTTGTACGTGGTGGTGCTCGACGATCAGGCGCGCGTGGTCGCGGCATCGTTTCCCACCAAGGTGGATACCCTACCGCGCGTCGATTTCTTCGAGTCCTTGCGTGCCGGTTGCTGTAGCGGCTGGCTAGTGACGCCGGTGTCCTATGCGCCGCTGGTGGGGCAGGACGTCGCGCGTTTCACCCGCCGGCTGAACCGGCCGGACGGATCCTTTGGCGGCGTGCTTATTTTTGCGGCATTGCCTAACTTCCTCGAGACTTTTCAGGATGACTCCGTGATCGCGCGGGGCGATTTCGTCAATCTGCGCCTGCTCGACGGGCCTGTGTTGATGTCGAAGCACAGTGCTGCCGACCCGGAAAAGCTGATCGACCTGCGCGCCCCGCTGATCGACGCCGACAGTGGCGTGCGCCTTGAGCCGGGCGACCGTTTTGCCGATGGCCTGCCGCGTTACGTCGCTTGGCGCAAGCATTCCCGTCTGCCTCTGGTCGCGCTGGCCGGCATGTCGGGCAGGGAAGAGCTGGCGGAATTCGAAGCGACCGCCCGGACTTATCGCACGGTGGCGGGCCTCACCACCTTTGCACTGCTGGCAGTGGCGACCGCCATTGTTGTGGGCGTCGCCAGTGCCGGCGCGCGCCGACTGACACAAGACGAAGTGCGTCGTACCTACCGGCTCGCCACGGATGCCGCCAACGAGGGGTATTACATGCTGCGCCCTATCTTCGCTGCTTCGGGGGCCATCACGGAATTGCTGGTCGAGGACTGCAACGAACGGGGCGCCACGATGCTGGGTTTCAAGCGTGATGCGCTGGTCGACCGGCAAATCGCCCGGACGCTGTCCCCCGCTTTGCGAGACAGTCTGCTCGACGCCTGCGAGCGCACGATACGCTACGGTGTCATCGAGGACGAGTATCGGGTGCCGCCCGGCACCCAGTTGCAGGCATCGTGGGTCTACCGCCGCTTGATGCACAGCGGCACCGGGATAGCGTTCACGCTGCGCGATATCTCGGCACTGAAGGCGCACCAGGAAGAGCTGAACCGACTGGCCAATAACGATGCGCTGACCGGGCTGCCGAACCGCCATTGGCTGATGCACCAGATGCCGCTGGCGATTGACCGCGCTCAGCGCAGCCATGCGCAGATGGCGCTGCTGTTCATTGATCTCGACAACTTCAAGATCGTCAACGATACGCTTGGCCACGACATGGGTGATGCCTTGCTGGTCGAGGCTGCCGGGCGCCTTCGGCAGGCCGTGCGCGCAAGTGATCAGGTGGTCCGGCTCGGCGGTGACGAATTCACGGTAGTGCTCGAGCAGGTCGTGACGCCGGCGGTCGTGGCTCAGGTAGCGCAAAAAATACTACAGGTGCTGTGCGAACCTTTTGCGGTGCTGGGCTCGTCGGCGCTGAGGGTGACTGCGTCCATCGGCGCGAGCGTTTATCCGACCGATGGCACCACGCCGGACTTGCTGCTGAAAAATGCCGATGTGGCGATGTACGCGGCCAAGGCGGCCGGCCGCGCGCAGTTCCGCTCCTATGAACCACAGATGTCCTATGCCCTGTACCAGCGGCTGGGCGTGGAAGAGGCGCTGCGTGCCGCGATCGAGCGCGATGAACTGTCCCTGCATTACCAGCCGCGCTATGACGCGCACAGCGGCCGGCTGCAAAGTCTGGAGGCACTGGTACGCTGGAATCATCCACAGCGTGGCATGTTATTGCCCGGCGATTTCATCGAGATGGCCAGCGAGGTCGGGCTGGCCCCGGCGTTGGACGATCATGTCATGCAGATGCTGGTCGCTCAGCTGGCTGACTGGCGCGACCAGCACGGGATCGAGGTGCCAGTGTCTTTCAACGTGTCGTCCGAAAAGCTGCGAGGCGGTCAGTTCGCCGCCAGGCTGGCCGGACTGCTCGACGCTCACGGCATTCCGCCGCAGCAGCTGGAGGTTGAAATCGCCGAGGCCACGCTGGTCGAGCGGCGCGGCACGATCGCCAGCGAGATCAACGCGCTGCGCGCGCTGGGCGTGCGGGTTGCGGTCGATGATTTCGGCTCCGGACAATCGGCGCTGGGCCAGTTGCTCCACCTGAAGCTCGATGCGCTGAAAATTGACAACGCACTGACCGATCTGCTGACGAAGCAATCCGGCAGCGAATTGTTGTATGGCTCGATCGTGTCAATGGCCAAGGCGCTGAACATGCGGGTGGTCGCCGAAGGCGTCGAAACCCGCGAACAGCTGGCCGTACTGCAGTCGCTCGATTGTGACGAGGTCCAGGGCTTTCTGGTCAGCCAGCCGGTCACGGCTGATGCCGTGCCAGCGCTCGTGAGCGGTGCGGCCAGTCATGTGATCGCGCGGCCGGTCCGGGTGGCGTAGGACCCACCGCCGCGGGTAGCCGGCGCACTGCAAGGGGCGCAAGGCAAACGACACGCGACACGCGGCGCCCTGACTGCCGGGGTGCGGTAGCGTTCAGTCGGCCAGCAGCGCCGCCGCGAGTGTTGCATCCATCGCCACCACATTGCTCGGGTGTGCAATGCAATCCGTGCTCCAGACTTCATTCACACCCGCCTCATGGATGATGCGCAGCGCATCATCGGCGAACAGCGCATGCGTGACGGCCACGTCGACCGATGCGGCGCCGGCTTCCAGCGCCGCCTGTGCGGCGCACGCCAGTGTGCGGCCGCTGCTGGCGACGTCGTCCAGGAGCACCACCGTGCGTCCGGTCAGATGGACTGCCGGCAGCCGGATTTCGACGTTGCGGTCGCCGTGCCGCACCTTGGCGCAGACCGCATGGTCCAGCCCGTGTGCCCGCGCCGCGCTGGCGATCCATTGTGCCGATTCACTGTCCGGGCCGAGCAGGAAGGCGCCCGGGCGTTTCCTGACGATGTAGTTGCCTAGCAGCGGTGCGCCGCTCAGCACGGCTGGCCGGCGAACTGGCACGGCCTCGGCCAGTGTCGCTACGCGGTGCAGATGCGGATCGACGGTCACGACCGCATCGAACAGCGACGCCAGGAATTGCCCGACCACAGTCTGGCTGACGACTTCGCCTTCACGGAACGCGATGTCCTGCCGCATGTAGGCGAGGTAAGGACAGACCAGTGTGATGTCCTGCGCACCGAGCGCGCGCGCGGTGCGCGCGACGAACAGCAGTTCGACCAGCTTTTCATTCGGATGAACCAGCGAACGATAGACAATGACCCGGGGCGGCAGCACCGGCGGCAGCCGCAGTTTCAGTTCACCGTCGGGAAAGCGGTGACGGTCGATTGCGTGAGCGTTCAGTCCGGCCGCCTGTGCAAGGCGCATCGCAGGCGCTTGCTCGTCGTCGAAGTACAGCAGGGCGCCGTCGCTCATAGTCAGAACTCCAGATAGGCGTGTGCGAAGTCGGTCGGCTCGCCCAAGGTGTAGCCACTGCGTTTTGCGCAGAGCTGCTTTGCGAACATCAGGTCGCTGGCGAAATCCGCATGCACTTCATACAGCGTGTCGCCCGCCTTGACCCTGGCGCCGAGCTTGCAGACCAGTTCCACGCCGGCGTTGCGCACTTTCGGTGCGCCGGCCAGCCGCGCGACTTGCGCGATCAGCAGGTTGTCGATCGCCGTCACCATGCCATCGTGCGGCGCGACGACCTTGTGCGTCAGGCGCGCCGACGGGAAGTCATTGTGATTAAACCCGGTGGCACCCTGGGCGGCGATGATGTCGCGCATCTTCGCCAGCGCCCGGCCAGACTCGAGGATGTCGCGTGCGATCGCGAAGCCGTCACCGCCGCGCACGTCGGGATCGAACTCGATCATGCGGCCGGCCAGGTGCAGCGCCTTGCGGCGCAGGTCGTCCGGCGCGCGCGGATCGTTTTCCAGCACGCGCATCACGTCGCGTGCCTCTAGCGCGGGGCCGATGCCGCGCCCGATCGGCTGGCGGCCGTCGGTGATCACGACCTCGAGCTTCACGTGCATGCGCGAGGCGACGTATTCGAACAGCTTGCGCAGCCGTTGCGCATCCGGTGCGGAACGTACCTTGGCTGATGGGCCGACCGGTATATCCAATAGCAGGTGGGTCGAGCCGGCCGCGACTTTTTTTGACAAGATCGAGGCGACCATCTGCGTGACCGAATCCAGCGACAGCGGTCGTTCGACCGAAATCATCACGTCATCGGCCGGCGACAAATCGGCGGTGCCACCCCACGCCAGGCAGGCGCGATGCTCACGCACGATTTCGTAGATCCGCTTTTCCGACAGGTTGACGTCGGCCAGCACTTCCATCGTGTCCGCGGTACCGGCGGGCGAAGTGATCGCGCGCGACGAGGTCTTCGGACACAGCAGTCCATGTGCGGCGACGATAGGCACCACCAGCATTGAAGTGCGGTTGCCCGGAATCCCGCCGATGCAATGCTTGTCGACCACCATGTGCTCAGGCCAGCGCAGCCGCCGTCCGCTGGCCACCATCGCATCGGTCAGGTAGTAGAGTTCCTCGCGGTCCATGGTCCCGTCGTTGGTCGCGATCAGGAAAGCGGTCAGCTCGATCTTGGTGTACTGGCCGGTGGCGATGTCGGACACGATGGCGTGATAGTCCTGCTTGTCGAGTCGTTCGCCACTGATCTTGCGGAACAGCGAGCCGATCGACGCCGGCCGTTCCGCGTGCTGCACACCGACCATCGCGCCGGCATCCACGCCGAGCCGCCGGAACGCATCTTCCGACAGGCCGACCTCGTCCGGTGCGACGATGCATGGATCATCGGCGACATTCAGCGTCCCTTTCACGCTGCGCTCGCCATGCACCACTTCGATCTTGGAGAGTGCGCGAAAACCCTCCGTGCGGTAGACCCCGCAGTCGCGGTGCAGATAGACGACGTTTTCCAGGTGCGTGTCGATCGCGACCCGCCTGAGCCTGAGCTTCAACTTTTCCTTTTCGCCGTTACCTCCGGCGCTGGCGGAGACGGCGGGTGTCATGGGCGTTGCTGACATGGGTTGCGCTTTCCGATGTGGTGTCTTTCGGGTTGATCCGCTGGTCGATTTTTTTTCGCAGGACTCGAACGCCGCCGGGCGGCGGCAAGTCTTGCCATCATACCGTCGTACCCGATGACCGTCGCGTCCTTCAGCGCAGGCTCAGCCGGTACCAGCGTGTCTGCCCCTGCCAGACGCCGGCGCCAATGATCTGCCGGCGCGCGTTGATGGCCACGGCAGTGAGGAACTGCCAGCCCGCAGCGCTGCTGCCGACATAGGTGTTGAGATCGTGCAGCACACCATCGAGGATGACGACGGGCCGCCCGCCGCCATTGCCGACCACGTCGCCGAGGTCGTTCAGATCAGCGTAGGTGGTATGCGGATCGGCACGCGGCAGCAGCGTTGCGCCACTGCGTGACACCAGATAGCCATATGGATCGCCGCCGCGATCCGGCAGCGGCGACATCAACACCTGGCCGCGCGCGTTCACACGGCGAGCCTCGCAGCGGCAGTTAAAGTAATCGAACGGCAATACCCGCCACTGTCCGTCGTACAGCTGCAGCGTGAGCACGATGCCATCGCGCCCGATGGCGCCGATCACCCCATTGCTGGCGATGCCGAACAACTGCATGCCAGCCTTGGCTTGTATGTTGCGGTACAAGAGCGCGCGGCTGCCGCTGGCCTGCCATGACACGATCTGCTGCTCTGACCTGGCGGGCACATACGCATCGGCTGCAAGCACGCCTTGATCGGAGGGGCCGACCACGGATCGGAGCTCCGTACCGGCGGGTGCCGGATAGCGTCGCACCGGCGTGCCGTCCCAGGTCCAGGCCAGATGGCGACCACCGACGACCGCGCGGCCGGCGAGCAGACCGTCGTTGCTGGCCGATGCGACTTCCAGTTCTGTCCAGCGGCGGCGATCCCCGCCAAAGAAATTGCGTTCGCTGGCGATGACGACGTCGGACGGCGACACGGACAACGGCAGTACCAGCCCGCGTGCAACGGGCAACGCGATGCCGGCGGCGCGGCCGTTATCGGCGATGCGATGCAGAACGGTGCTGGTGTAGGGCAGCGGCAGCGCGACGACCATGGCGACCGGCGCGCTTTGCTGCGTAGCGACCGGCTGGCTGGCCACCGCGGTGATATCGACACGGGGTGTGCGATCGATGCGTCCGTCGCAGCTCGTCAATGCCAGTACACCTGCCGTCACGCAGAAGCACGCCACTATCTTGCTTGTCGCCATGGATTTCTCTCGGGTGCAGGATTGGCTTTCCGATTTGCATCCAGAGTGTGCGGTGCCTGCCGCACAGGAATTTGTCATGCATCGTCTGTTCACAGCGATCTTTGTCAGGAACCTTTCATCTGCGCGCGCTGCCAACTTCTCTGGCATGTTCTCCGATCAAGGGCAAACAGGTGACAGGTGCAGAGGGAAAGAGCTGGATCAGGGAATATCTGCCGAGTACGCCGCGCGGCTTCTGGGCGTCCGCGCTCTGGTTCGCACTGATGTCGCTGGTGATCTCGGGGATCGTACTCGGTACCTACGACCGGATCGAGCGCGAGGAAGCCGAGGCGAGAAAAGATGCGATCCAGCAGGCTGAGGCGCTGGCCAATACCTATGCCGCGCAGTTGCAGTATGTGTCCGAGCAGATCGACCAGCTGATGCGGCGTGTCGCGTTTGCGTGGCGTGACCGTCCGGCCAGCGTGGATCTTGAGCGCGATCAGTACCGTGGTCTGCTTCCAGGCCGTCACAACTTTTTCGTCTTTATTGCTGATGCCGACGGCCGGGTGGTGCGTAGTTCGTTGCGGCTTCCCGGCCCGCTGAATGTGGCGAGCTATGCTTTCTTTCGGTCGCAACGCGCGGAATGCTGCCAGGGTCTGACCGTGCATCCGATCAGCTACAGTCCGTGGGTCAAACGCGATGTGGTGTGCTTCGTCCGGCGGATGGACCGTGATGACGGCAGCTTCGGCGGTGTCGTGTTTGTCTCCGTTGCTCCCAGTTTTCTGTCGACCTTTCAAGACGAGTCGCTGCGGGGTCGCAATGATTTCGTCAGCATGCGGATGGAGAGCGGTCCGCTGCTCGCGACCAAGGTGGGGCAGCGCACCGATGTGACTCGGGTGTTTTACAAGCAGAATCCGACGTTTACGTCGTTGCGCGGTGCGCGGCTCGAGCCCGGCGCGCTTTTCAGGGACGGGCGCACACGCTTCGTCGCCTGGCGTAAGCTCCCCGACTACTCGGTGGTGGCGCTGGTCGGCTTGACCGAGGAAGACGCGCTGGCTGCGTTCCGGCAGGTAACGCACACTTACCGGGTGAATGCAGCGACTGTGATCGCATTGCTGGTGGCGTTGCTGGTCGGCGGCATCGCGCTGTCATCGAAAATGGCGGTACGCCGCCATATGGAAGAGGAACTCCGGCGGACCTACCGGCTGGCGACCGATGCCGCCAACGAAGGTTTCTACATGTTACGGCCACAGTTCCAGCTCGGACGACTGGTGGATCTGCTCGTGGTGGATTGCAATGAGCGTGCGGCGGCACTGCTCGACATGACATCGGCCCGGCTGATCGGCGCGTTCGTGAGTCAGGCGCTGCCGGAGCAGCATGCGCGCGAGCTGGTCGCGCTGTGCGAAAAGGCAATTGCGCACGGCCAGGTCGAAGACGAATTCCGCGTGCCGACCGGCTGGATGCACGCTGCGTGGGTATTTCGGCGCGCGGTGCGCTTTGCATCCGGCATTGCGCTGACCTTGCGCGACATTTCCGACCTGAAGGCGCACGAACAGGCGCTGGCTGATATCGCGAATAATGACGCGCTAACGCAGCTGCCGAACCGGCGCTGGCTGCAGGGTTTTCTGCCAGCGGCCATCCGCCGGGTGACGCGCGGCAGCGGCCGGCTCGCGCTGCTGTTCATCGATCTCGATAATTTCAAGACCGTCAATGACACGCTTGGCCATGTCGCTGGCGATGAGCTGTTGCAACAAGCAGCGCAGCGCATACGACATGCGGTGCGCGCCAGCGACCACGTGGCCAGGCTGGGCGGCGACGAATTCACGGTGGTGCTCGAGCACTTCGACGCGGATGAGGATATCGCCCATGTTGCACAGTCCATCATTGGCGCGCTGGCGACGCCGTTCACACTGGCTGCCGGCGGCGGCAACCTGATCAGCGCGTCGATCGGCATCAGTATGTATCCACGCGACGGTGACGCAGTCGAGCTGCTACTCAAGCATGCAGATGTCGCGATGTACGCTGCCAAGGCCGCCGGCAAGGGACGCCACCATTTTTATCAGCCAGAGATGTCTGAGGCGTTGTTGCTGCGTCTGAGTCGCGAGCGCGCGCTGCGGCAGGCCGTCGAGCGCAGCGAGTTTGTCGTGCACTACCAGCCGCGTGTCACCGCCAGCAGCGGTCGGTTGTCCAGCTTCGAAGCACTGATTCGCTGGAGCCACCCTGACCGCGGCGTGATCGCACCAGGCGAGTTCATTGACCTGGCCGAGGATACCGGCCTGGTGGTGCCGATCGGCGATTGGGTGATACGCGAAGTCGTCGCCCAGATCGCACGCTGGAAATCCGATGGCGAGCGACTGGTGCCAGTCTCGGTGAACGTATCGCCGCTGCAGTTACGCAATGGCTTGCTGGCTAACGCTTTGCTGCAGGCATTGGAGGAGCATCGGGTTGAGCCCGCGTTGCTGGAAATCGAGGTCACCGAATCAGCGGTGGTCGATCGTAGCGTCACGGTCGTTCAGCAGCTGGACGCGCTGCGTGACGGCGGCATCCGGCTGATGATTGACGACTTTGGCGTCGGCCATTCATCGCTGGCGCAGTTGCACCGTCTGGATGTCGATATCTTGAAAGTCGATCGCGGATTTACCACCGCGCTGTCCGAGGGGTCGGAAGGCGAACTGCTGTACCGCGCGATTATCTCGATGGCCGAGGCGCTCGAGATGACCGTCGTCGCGGAAGGCGTCGAGACGCTACCGCAGTTGCGACAGCTGCGCGCGATGGGCTGTGATGAATTGCAGGGCTATCTGATCTCGCGGCCCTTGCCCGCCGAGCAGGTACCAGGCCTGTTGCGGCAGCGGGTGCTGCCACCGTTCGACCGGCTGGAGCTTGCGGCTACAGCCTAGCGGGCGTGAGGCACTTGAGTTGTGCAGTGGGGGCACGCAGCCCGGCACCTCAGCGATGGCCGCGCCCGTGACCATATCCATGACCTCGGCCCGGACCGTCGTCGTGGTCGCGGCGGTGATGATAGTGATGATGATGGTTATAGCGCGGATACTGCCAGGCCGGCGGGCTGTAATAGACACGCGGCGCCGGATAGACCATCACCGGCGGAGGCGGCGCATAGCCCACGTGCGGGACCGGTGGTGCATAGCCATAACCCACGACTGGCGCCGGTCCGTAGACGACTGGCGGAGGTAGGGTGCCGTAATGGACGCTGACCGAGGGGCCGTAGGACGAGGTCAGAGCGCTGCCGATCACGGCGCCGACGACTGCGCCGGCCAGCACATCGCCGCTGTTGGCTGATGCGCTGCCCGCCGTAGCGGTCAACAGTGCGAGTGCGGCGATCCGGGCTTTCATGGCGTCTTCCTTTCTGTTCTCAGGTGAGCCCAGTATACGGAGCGCAATGCGCCGGTAAAGCGGCAAATTGTGTCTGGCTGTAAGCGCGCCAGTCTCGTCAGCCCCTTAAAGCTGATCGCGTCAGGCGGCTGGCAGCGTTGGCAGTCTCTTGCCGTCGGTCTTTACTGTCTGCGGTACTACCGTCTCGCCACTGACCTAACGAGATAGATTTTGAGTCCTTGGCCCTGCGTGCGTCATTCATCGCAGCGCGCGCTCACCGGAACACCATCACCGGCACCTTCGCGTGGGCCAGCACCTTCTGTGTCGAACTGCCGACGAACAGCTGGGTCAGTTTGCTCTTGCGATGGGATGCCATGAAGATCGCATCGCAGTGCATGCGCGCGGCGACCTCGAGAATCTTTTGTGCCGCATCATCGCTCTGCTCGACCACGGCTTCGCAAGGTACGCCGGCGGCAGCGGCAGCATCCGTCACGGCCACCAGATTTCTGGTCGCCGCGCCGCGCAGGTAGCGTTCGTATTTTTCCCACTCGCTGGCGGGCATCGCATTGGCAGCAGGATCGATCGGCAGTTCATTGGCGACGGTCAGGGCAACAATCTTGCCACCGCTTTTTTTGGCGACCGCCAGCGCTGCCTGCAGCGGCGCTTCGAGGTCGGCCGAGCCATCGGTCGGCACGAGGATTGTGGAGAGCATGTGTGTTCCGGCTGGGTGAGTTGGTTCTATTGAATGTACCAATTTGCTTCTTGGTAAAAGTTGACTTGAGTCAAAACGTTCCGGATGCCGTCAAGGGTGTTGCAGCGCGCCGGCAGATACCGAACCGAACCCGTGCCACCGATTGCCGATCCAAGCGGCATGAAAGCCCTGCGACGCATCGTGCTCTGGTCATTGGCAGCCCTGACAGTGGCGCTGCTGTTATTGCTGTTGCTGCTGGCGACCCTGGACTGGAATCGCGCCAAACCCTGGATCAGCACCCAGATCAGTGCCGCCACCGGACGCACGTTCGCGATCGATGGCGATCTCGGTGTGTCGTGGCGTGTGCCAGTGGACATGCCGGGCTGGCGGCGCTATCTGCCGTGGCCGCACTGGCGCGCCACGCGGGTGCGGCTGGCCAATTCCGACTGGGCCGGCAGCGGGCCGCAGATGGTGTACGTGCAGTCGTTGCAGTTCAGCGTGAATCCATGGCGCTTGCCAGCGAAGGAAATCGAGATCGCGCAACTGCGGCTCGACGGCGCCATGCTGGTGTTCGAGAAACAGGGTGAGCACCGCAAGAATTGGCAATTCCATCCCGCCGCTGGCGGTCAGCGCAGCGACTGGGGTTTCGTCTGTCGCAGCATCGCGGTGGTCGACGGCCGTGTGCGCTATGTCGAGCCGGACAAGCGCACCGATGTGAAAATCGCGCTCGACACCGAGCCCGATGGTAGCGCGCGCTGGCGCGCCGTGGGGCGCTATAACGGCGAGCCGCTGGACGGCCATGGCAGTGCCGGCTCACTGCTGGCATGGCGTTCAGCCGGGGTCAGGTATCCGGTCGACGCACAGCTGGCGATCGGCAGGACGCGGATCAGCGCCAGCGGCAGTGTGACCGATCCTGCTGACCCGAGCGCGCTGGACATTCGCCTCAGCCTGACCGGCGCCAGTATGGCCGAGCTGTTCCCGATCAGTGGACTACTGTTGCCGGAGACGCCGAGCTTCAATACCAAAGGGCGTGTGGTCGGCCGGCTAACACCGGGCCGACTCGATCTGCGCTATGAAAACTTCCGTGGCCGCGTCGGCCGCAGCGATATTGCCGGTACGCTCGCATACCGGCAGCAGGCACCGCGCCCGACATTGCGCGGACAGGTGGTGTCACAGCGGCTGCATCTGGATGATCTGGGCCGGCTGATCGGCGCGGGCGCCGGAAACCGTGCCGGTGCCCAGCGCCGCGCCCACACCGACATTGAGCCGCCGCAACCGCGCGGGCGTGTACTGCCGGTGTCGCCGTTCCACACCGAGCGCTGGGACACCATGGATGTCGACGTCCACTTTGCCGGGCGGCGGATCATTCGTCGCGCAGCCTTGCCGATCGAAAAGCTCGACACGCGCCTGCGCATGCAGAACGGCACGCTGACGCTGGATCCGCTGGCCTTCGGCATCGCCGGTGGCCAGCTGGCCGGCATGCTGCGCATCGATGGTCAGTCCAAGCTGGCGCGCGGGATGATGAAGCTGCGCGCGCATCGGCTGGCACTGGCGCGGCTGTTCCCGAAAATCGGCCATGCGCCGGCCAGCATCGGCAGCCTGAACGGGCAGCTATCCATCGTCGCCAGCGGTAATTCGGTGGCCGCGCTGCTCGGCACCGCCAGCGGTGAATTGCGCGCCGTGGTCGGCAGCGGCACGGTCAGCAAGTTTGTGCTCGAGGCTGCCGGCCTGAACATCGCGAATGCCGCATTCGTGCGTTTGTTCGGCGACCGTCAGGTAGCGCTGAATTGTCTGGTCGCCGACCTGCAGCTGACAGAGGGCATGGCGTTGGTTCGTGTATTCGTGCTCGATTCGCCGGATGCAAGCATCACCGTGACCGGTGCGATCAACCTGCAGGGCGAGCGTTATGACCTGACCCTGCTGCCCGAGAGCAAAGGCGTTCGCGTCCTGTCGCTGCGCTCGCCGCTGTATGTGCGGGGCAGCTTCGCCGATCCCGAAGTCGGTGTTGACCGCCGCAGCGTTGCGCTGAAGGCCGGTGCAGCGCTCGTACTGGGCGCGGCGGCCGCGCCGATCGCTGGCTTGCTTGCGCTGGTCGATCCCGGTGAGCCCGGCCAGAGCCCGTGCACCGGCTTACTGCGACAAGGTCAGCGATGAGTCTGCGCGAACTCGATGCACGCCAGCTGGGTCGGCTGTTGAGCGAAGTGACATCGGCATGGATAGCCGACTATGCGCCGAGCATGGGCGCAGCACTCGCGTATTACACGATGTTTTCGATCGCGCCACTATTGCTGATTGTGATCGCGGTCGCCGGCATGGTCTTCGGCGATGATGCGGCGCGCGGCGCAATCGCTGCGCAGCTCCAAGGGCTGATCGGTGACGGCGGCGCGCAGCTGGTCGGGGAACTGATCGCGCGCGCCGACCGGCCCGCGCAGGGCCTGCTGTCGACGCTGCTGGGCCTGGGCTTGCTGGCGCTCGGTGCGACCACCGTGTTTGCCGAACTGCAGGACGCGCTCGACCGCATCTGGCGCGTGCCGCGGCGCACCGGCAGCGGGTTATGGGCGCTATTGCATGCGCGCCTGCTGTCGCTCGGACTGATTCTCGGTCTGGGTTTTCTGATGATGGTGTCGCTATTGTTGTCGGCTGCGCTGTCGGCGCTTGGCCGATGGTGGGGCGCGTGGTTGGGGCACTGGCTTCTACTGGCCGAACTATTGAATCAGGTGATCAGCCTGGCGCTCGTGACGGTGCTGTTCGCAATGATCTACAAGCTGATGCCGCGCGCCCGCGTCGCGTGGGCGGATGTCTGGCTGGGTGCAGCCGTGACCGGGTTGCTGTTTACTGCCGGCAAATTCCTCATCGGCCTTTACCTTGGTCGCAGCGGGCTTGCTTCGGTGTTCGGTGCGGCTGGCTCGCTGGTGGTGATGCTGGTGTGGGTCTATTACTCGGCCCAGATTTTTCTGCTCGGCGCCGAGTTCACGTGGGCGTATGCCCGCCGCTTCGGTTCGCGGCGGCATGACGCGCCGCCGGCGGCGCTCGGGGCAGGATGAGACCGGAAACGCCTTTCTAACTGAGAATCGTTCTCATCAGGTGTAGAATGTGTCTCTTGCATGTCTTACTTTCGATGAGAACTTACCGATGCGATTCCTTCCCCGCCTGATAGCCGTTGGCGCTGTGACCGCTGCCGTGGTCGCCTTTCTCTCGCCGGCCGTCCATGCCGATACCGTGACGGTGTATTCCGCTCGCAATGAGCAGCTGCTCAAGCCGCTGCTCGACCGTTACAGCAAGGAGACCGGCACGGAGATCAGGCTGTTGACCGCCAACGAGGGCGCGTTGCTCGCGCGGCTCAAGGCCGAGGGTGCCAGCACGCCGGCCGATCTGCTGATCACGGTCGATGCCGGCAACCTGTGGCTGGCGGCGCAGCAGGACCAGCTGCGTTCGCTGAATTCGGCAGTGCTGCAGAAGAACATTCCCGCGCACTTGCGCGACCCGGGCAACCAGTGGTTCGGTCTGTCGGTGCGCGCGCGCACCCTCGTTTACGCGAAGGCCCAGGTCAAGCCATCCGAGTTGTCGACCTATGAAGACCTGGCTGCGCCGAAGTGGAAAGGCAAGCTGTGCCTGCGCACCAGCAAGAAGGTGTACAACCAGTCGCTGGTGGCGATGATGATCAGCGAACTCGGCGAACCGAAGACCGAATCCATCGTGCGCGGCTGGGTCGCGAATCTCGCGACCGATCCCTTCCCGGACGATACCTCGCTGCTGAAAGCGATCGCAGCCGGCCAGTGTCAGGTCGGCATTGCCAACACCTACTATCTCGGCCGCCTGCTGGTGAAAGAGCCAGAGTTCCCGGTGGGCCTGTTCTGGGCCAACCAGAACGGCAGCGGCGCTCACGTCAATGTCTCCGGCGCCGGTGTCACCCGGCATGCGAAGAACCCGGCTGGCGCGCAGAAGCTGGTCGAATACCTGTCGCAGGAAGCCGCGCAGAATTTCTACGTCGATGAAGATCTCGAGTTCCCGGCCAATCCGAAAGTGCAGCCAAATTCGATCATCAAGACCTGGGGTCCGTTCAAGCCTAATTTGCTGAATGTGTCCAAGGCGGGCGAGCTGCAGGCAGCCGCGACCCGCCTGATGGACCGCGCAGGCTACCGGTAAGCGATGGCAGTGATTGCGTCGCGGCCGGCATGGTCGGTGCTACCGATTGCGTTGTTGACCGTCGTGCCGCTGCTGGTGGTGGCAGCCAGCTGGCTGCAGCCGCAGCCGGAGGTCTGGGCGCACCTGCGGGAGTTCGTCCTGCCGCGCGTGCTGGCCAACACGCTGTGGATGGCGGCTGGCGTGGCGCTGCTGACTGCGCTGGTCGGCATCTCGCTGGCGTGGCTGACCGCCGTCTGCGACTTTCCCGGCCGACGTTTCTTTGCATGGGCATTAGTGCTGCCGCTGGCGCTGCCCGGCTATGTGCTGGCGTCGGTCATGGTGGGGCTGCTGGACTACAGTGGTCCGCTGCAGACGGCACTGCGCTCGGCCTTCGGTCCGGCTGCGTCGCTGCCGCCGGTGCGCTCGGTTGGCGGCGCGGTGCTGGTGTTCGGGCTGGTGCTGTATCCGTACGTCTACCTGCTCGCGCGCCAGGCCTTCCTTACCCAGGGCCAGCGCAGCATCGAGGCTGCGCAGACACTCGGCTTGCCACGCGTGCGCGCATTCTTTCGCGTCGCGCTGCCGATGTCGCGCCCGTGGTGGGCGGCCGGCATCTCGCTGGCGCTGATGGAGATGCTGGCCGACTTCGGCACGGTGGCGATCTTCAACGTCGACACCTTCACGACGGCGATCTACAAGGCCTGGCTGTCGCTGTTCAACCTGCCGGTAGCGTCGCAGCTGGCGTCGCTGCTGGCGCTGGCGGTGCTGCTGTTGACCTGGTTTGAGCTGCGCGAACGCGGCCAGCGGCGTTTCAGCGGCAGCGGTGCCGGCAAGGCGGCTCAGCGAATACCGTTACATGGCATCTGGCGCATGCTCGCCAGCGTGTGGTGCGCGCTGGTGCTGCTGGTGGCGTTCGTGGTGCCGGTGGCACAACTGCTCGCCTGGACACTGAGCGTGATCCGCAACGACTGGGACGACCGCTACTGGGGCTTCATCGGCCATTCGCTGTTGCTGTCTGCGCTGGCCGCCCTGCTGGTGGTCGCTGGCGGGCTATGGATCGCCTATGCGCAGCGCCAACATCCCGGACGCATCACGCAGGTGGCGATCCGTCTGTCCACGCTCGGCTATGCGTTGCCGGGCATGCTGCTGTCGGTCGGATTGTTTGTGCCGGTCGCCTGGCTGGACCTGCAGCTGCTGCCGTTATGGGATGCGCTCGGCGTGCAGCCGGCGCCGGTGTTGAAAGGCACACTGGCCGTGATGTTGCTGGCGCTGGCGGCGCGCTTCATGGCGGTCGGCTTCGAGCCGATGCAGGCGGCGATGCAGCGTGTGACTCCCTCGCAGGAGCAGGCCGCGCGCAGCCTCGGCCTCGGTCGCTGGCAGGTGCTGCGGCGGCTGTTCGTACCCATGCTGCGATCCGGCTGGCTGGGAGCGAGCCTGCTGGTGTTTGTCGAGGTGATGAAGGAAATGCCGATCACGCTGATGACCCGGCCGTTTGGCTGGGACACGCTGGCGGTGCGCGTGTTCGAAATGAGTTCGGAGGGCATGTGGGAGCGCGCTGCGCTGCCCAGCCTGTGCATTGTCGTCGCCGGTCTGCTGCCGGTGCTGCTGCTGGTGCGCGCGACGGAGAAATGAGGAAGCCATGAAGCGAGCCGACGACGCTCACCTGACACTCCACGCGCTCGAGCTGGAGTCGCTCGAACTCGCGTACGACACGCCGGCCGGTGCCCACACGGTGCTGCGCGATTTTTCGCTGCAGCTGGGCCGCGGCGAAATTGCCAGCCTGCTCGGGCCGTCCGGTTGTGGCAAGACCACCGCGCTGCGCGCCATTGCCGGCTTTCATCCGCTGCGGGCCGGTCGCATCTGGCTGATGCAGCGCGAGGTCGGCAGCTCGCGTCACCAGTTACCCCCGGAGCAGCGCCAGATTGGCATGGTGTTTCAGGACTATGCGCTGTTTCCTCACCTGGACGTCGCCGCCAACGTCGGCTTCGGGCTGCACCGGATGGCGCGCGTTGAGCGCGAGCGGCGCGTCGCGCAAATGCTCGAGCTGGTCGGGCTCGCCGCGTTCGCGCTGCGTGCGCCGCACGAACTGTCCGGCGGCCAACAGCAGCGCGTGGCACTGGCGCGCGCCCTCGCACCGCAGCCATCGCTGTTGCTGATGGACGAGCCATTTTCCAATCTCGATGTCACGCTGCGCGAGCGGCTCGCGCTCGAGGTACGCGACCTGCTGAAGCAGACCGGTACCGCCGCCGTGATCGTCACGCACGACCAGCGTGAGGCTTTCGCCGTCGCCGACCGTGTCGCTGTGCTGGCCGACGGCCGGCTGCAGCAATGGGGCACGCCGATGGACTTGTATCACCGGCCCGAGAATCGTTTCGTCGCCGGCTTCGTCGGCGAGGGCGTGATGCTGCCCGGTGTTGCCGACGGCAGCGGCGGCGTGCATACCGAACTCGGCGAGTTCCGCATTGATCCGCGCTGCGGGCCACTGCCGGCCGGCAGCGCAACCGAACTGCTGGTGCGGCCGGATGACATCCTGCACGACGACGCCAGCCCACGTCGCGCAAATGTGCTGGCGAAGGCATTTCGCGGCGCCGAGTTTCTGTACACGCTGGCGCTGCCTTCCGGACAGACCCTGCTGTCACTGGTGCCGAGCCATCATGATCATGCGATCGGCGAAGCGATTGGTATTCGCGTCGAACTCGATCACGTGGTCTGTTTCGCCCCCGGCAAGACAAGCGCGTAAAGCCTCCGGCCGGCCATTGCGGTGGCCGACAGCAGTTGTTACCTACCTCTCATAGAGCGCCGCTGACGTCGTTGTACCGTTGTGTCGTTGTACCGTCTTGCCGTACTGGTCGACCTGTCTGCGGCAGCACGCCTGGCCATCGACATTCTGCTCGCGGGGCCAATGACAAAGGCCAATTAATACAAAGAAATTCCACTCAGCGACACGTTCGTACATCGGTCGATTTTCATGACTTTTCGCAAGCATGTGGTCGATTTGCTTATCTTTTTCTTGCATGATTTCCCCCGCCTGGCATTTCATCGTGAATCAAGGAAAACAGTTCGGTAGGAGGGGGGATTGCGCTGGTGGGATCGCTCATCGCTCATTGATTACCCGGGTGCGATTTCCGACCTGTTCAGGTTGGTGGCCTGGGTGGTCGGGCTGCTGTTCCTGATCGCCTTGCTATGGACGGCGACCGAGACGCAGGTTGCGCGCGATGAGCAGGAAAGCCGTGAGCATGCAATGCAGCTCGTGACTGCCACCGCCAGTGCCTATGCGGTGCAACTGGATCACCTGGCCGGACAGATCGACCGGCTGACCTTGTCGATTGCCTTCGACTGGCAGGATGCGCCGTCAAGGCTGGACCTGCGGCGCGACCGGCAGCGCGGCCTGTTCCCCGACAAACACGAGTTCATCGTCACCCTCATTGATGCCAGCGGGCGGCCAGTCCAAACGTCGTCACCGATTGCGCTGAAGACGCATTACGCCGGTGCGGATTTTTTCTCTCGCCACGCGAGCGGCTGCTGCAGCGGCCTGCTGATATCCGGACCTCAGTTCAGCGCATCGGCCGGCAAGCCGCTGATTCGCTTTTCACGCCGGCTGGAACATCGTGACGGCCGCTTCGCAGGGGTCGTGCTGATCTCGGTGGCGCCCGACTTCATGGTGACGTTGCAGGACGAGGCGCAGCAGGGAGTCAATGATTTTGTGACCGTGCGGCTGAACGACGGCACCTTCCTCGCCACGCTGTTGCGACACGAAATGCGAGCCGGTCAGATTTTCTATCGTGAACCGCCGGTGTTCGGGCCGCCGCAGGGTGTCTATCTGGTAAAGGGCGACAGGTTCGTCGATAGCCGGACGCGCTATGTTTCCTGGTATCGGATAGAACCTTACGGCATGGTCGCAATCGCCGGACTGGCCGAGCATAATGCGCTGGCCGCGCATCGCGCCGTTACCCGTGGCTATAGGATCAGCGCATCGATCGCCACCTTGTTCCTCTCGGTGCTCGCGCTCGCCGGTATTGCGATCTCGGTGCACTTTGCCCGAGGACATCGGGCCGACGAGCAGGTCCGGCGCACCTACCGGATGGCCACCGATGCCGCCAACGAGGGCTTCTACATGCTGTCGCCACTGCTGGGCGAGCGTGGTGAGTTGAGGGATATCCGAATCCAGGACTGCAATGACCGCGCGGCAGCGCTGCTCGGCCTGAGCCGCGCGCAACTGGTCGGGCGTCATGCGAAGGACGCGATTCCGGCCGAGTCGCGTGCCGAGTTGCTGGCCATTTGCGCGACGGCCCTCGCGAACGGCGTTTGCGAGGACGAATTGCGCGTGCCCGCGCAAGGCTGGCTGCGTGCCACCTGGGTGTACCGGCGTGCCGTGCATTCCGGCTGCGGTATTGCGCTGACGCTGCGCGACATCTCTGACCTGAAAGCGCAAGAGCAGGCGCTGGCCGACATGGCCAACAAAGATGCGCTGACGCAGATGCCGAATCGCCGTTGGCTCACCAACTTCCTGCCGACGGCGATTCGTCGCGCGGCGCGCGGCAACCGACGACTCGCACTGATGTTCATCGACATCGACAACTTCAAGACCGTCAATGACACGCTTGGGCATCAGGCCGGCGACGCCTTGCTAAAGCAGGCGGCAGCGCGCCTCGGTGAGACCGTGCGTGCCAGCGACCGGGTAGCGCGCCTGGGGGGCGACGAATTCACTGTGGTGCTGGAGAACATCGATTCGGACGAGGCAGTCGGCTGTATCGCTACCGCCATCGTCGAGCGTCTGAGTGAGCCATTTGCTCTGGCGAGCGTGGCCGGCATTCGTATATCGGCATCGATCGGCATCAGCCTGTTTCCCGACCACGGCTACGATGCTGATACGCTGCTCAAGCACGCCGACGTCGCGATGTATGCCGCCAAGGGCGCAGGCAAGGGACGCTATTGCTTTTACCATTCGTCGTTGTCGGACTTGCTGCTGCAGCGGCTCAGCGAGGAACAGGCACTGCGTGAGGCGATCGAGCGCAGCGAGTTCATCGTTCACTATCAGCCACGCGTCAGCGCAACCACTGGCCGTCTCAGCAGTATCGAGGCGCTGGTGCGCTGGCAGCATCCGGAGCGCGGCCTGCTGCCACCGTCAGAGTTTATCAACTTGGCAGAGGAATCCGGACTGCTGGGACCGATCAGTGACTTCGTGATCGGGCAAGTCACCGCGCAGCTGGCACAATGGCGCGAACAGGGAGTGCCGCTGGTGCCGGTCTCGGTGAATATATCGCCTCAGCAGCTTCAGGGTGGACAGACGGCCGCATGTCTTGCACAGGCGCTTGAACGGTACCAGCTGTCGCCGTCATTGCTCGAGGTCGAGATCACTGAATCCGCGATGGTTGACCGCGGCCAGGCGACCACGCGCGAACTAGATGCCATACGCGCACTGGGCATCCGCCTGATGATCGATGATTTCGGTACCGGCTACTCCTCGCTCGCGCAACTGCACCGGCTTGACGTCGATGTGCTGAAGGTCGATCAGGCCTTCACGCGTTCGCTCGCGCAGGGCTCTGATGGCGAGCTGTTGTATCGTGCGATCGTGTCGATGGCGACGGCGCTGGACATCTATGTCGTCGCCGAGGGCGTCGAGACCATCGAGCAGCTGCACCTGCTGCAGGCCATCGGTTGCGACGAAATTCAGGGATACATCATTTCACCGGCAGTGCCGGCCACCGCCATCGCCAGCCTCGCCGGCAAGGACTGCCTGCATCCGTTCGAGCGTGGCGGGTTGCGCGCGTTGCCCAGCCGCGCGTGATCCGACCGGATCATCGTGACCCTGGTGCGGGAGAGGTCTTTGATACACTCTGAGCGTTGACAAAAACTATACCGAAACGGACGGTGCGGTGTCGCGGCATGGCAGCACACTGGTCCGCACTCGGCGATGGCGCACCATGGACCGTGTATTCGAACCTGCCCGCGAGGGGATTCGCAACAATCGCAGCATTCTGCTGTCCTGGGCCGCCGGGGCGGGCTTGCTGCTGATCGTCATCTGGGCGGGAACGCTCGCCAAGATCGGGCATGACCTGCAAGCGATGCAGGCCGAAGCCCGGCGTCTCGCCGCGGCCCGGGCGCGCGTGTATGCCGAACAATTACTGCGCACGGTCAAGGCGATCGACCAGATCTCGCTGACCGTCAAATACCAGTGGCAGAATCTGGCTGCTCCGCTCAACCTGACTGACCAGTACGAAAAAGCGATGCACCATACGCCGACCTATCCGGTCGCGATCGGTCCGCAGGGTCGCATCGTCAGTTCCTGGCGCAAGGCGTCAGTGGGCCTTGACATGAGTGCGATCCCCTTCTTCGCTTACCACCGTGACCATGCGGATGAAGGGCTGCGCATTAATCCGCCGTCGATGGGCATCGGGGGCATGGCGGGCAAGCGCACGATCCGCTTCACGCGCCGGGTGAACTCGCCGGCCGGCGAATTCGCCGGGGTGGTGATGGTATCGACCGAACCGAATTATCTGGCCAGCGTCAGCAACCAGGATGAGCTCAATATCGGTGACTTCATTTCGGTGCGGCTGACGACGGGTCCGCTGTTGGTCGCGAAGACAGTCGACAACCGCGAAACCCCCCAGCCTTATTACCGTGCAGACCCGGTCTTCGACAGGTCGGAGGGCGGCCGGTATGAGCCGGCAGAGCGCTTCACCGATGGCCAGGCGCGCTATATCGCCTGGCAGAAGATCGACGGCTATCCTCTGGTAGCGCTGGCGGCGATCACCGAGGCCAGCGCGGTGGCTTCGTATGCGCCGACACGTTCGGCCTGGCTGTCGTTCGCGACGGCGACTTCCCTGATGGTGCTGCTGGCGGCGGTGTCGGGTGGCGTGATGGCCGTACGTAATGCCGAGCGCCGGCGCAAGGCCGAGAGTGTGCGTTCGACCTTCCGCCTCGCGGTCGAAGGCGCGCGCGAGGCTTTTCTGATGATCGAGCCGGTCCGCGCGCCCGATGGCAGCATCACCGACTTCCGCGTCGAGGATTGCAATGAGCGTGCGTCACAGCTGCTGCGCATGCCGCGCAACCAGCTGCTCGGCCGCAGCCTGTCGCGAACCTTCGAAGGTGAACGCCGCCGGGAGATCGCGGCATTCTTCAATGAAGCCTTCGAGCGCAATTTCGCCGAATGCGAGTATCTGATTGGCGCGAATGAAATTCATCAGCCAGGCTGGTTCCATCGGCGGGCGGTGCGTTCGGGCGACGGCATCGCCGTGACCATCCGCGACATCACTGACGCCAAGCTGCACGAGCAGGTCTTGTCGCGGCTTGCGGTCACCGACACCCTCACGGGCCTGCCTAACCGCCGCTGGCTGGACGACTACCTTCCAGGCGCGTTACAGCGCGCCCGAGCCGGGCGCAAGCGGCTGGCGCTGCTGTTCATTGACCTCGATAACTTCAAGGTGATCAACGACACCCGCGGCCACGCGGCTGGTGATGAACTGCTGCGCGCCACCGCGCTGTCTCTGAAGGGGGCGGTGCGTTCCAGCGACTTCGTCGTGCGGATCGGCGGCGATGAATTTACGGTGCTGCTCGAGAACCTGGAGCGCGATGCTGACGCCGAGCTGGTGGCGTCGCAGATCGTGAAAGCTCTCGCATCGTCCGACGCCTTTGCGCCATGGGCGGCGCTGAATGTCAGCTGCTCCGTCGGCGTGGCCGTATATCCGACCCATGCGGAGGATGCCAACGGCTTACTGCAATGCGCGGACCTGGCGATGTACGAAGCGAAGGCGGCCGGCAAGAATCGCTATCAGATCTATAGTGCGCCGGACGCGGGCGCTACTGCGCCACAGGTGGCGGCCGGCTGATCCGTCGCGCGAGCAGGTAGACCGGCAGCAGTGCGGCGGCGGCCCCCGCACTGACGAACCAATCGAGTGCCGGCAGCGGCGTGAAGCGGAATGCGCGCGCGACCGGAGCGACGTTCGTCACCAGCCACAACGCGGCGACAGTGCCGCCCATCACCCACCACGATACCAGCGGCAGCTTCGTGAACGTTCCGCGCCAACCCGGCTGACGGTGGCGGTTCGGCAGGATCAGCAGCGCATTTCCGATCACCAGCAACACGAACGCGCTGGTCGCCGCCGCGCCGGCGTCCTTGCCGAGGGCCAGCTGTCCCGCATAGGCACCGAAGGCGGCCGCCGTGGTCAGTACCCCATAGGCCACGCTGCGCAGCGCATCGGCGCGTGCCAGCAGCGGCTCAGCGGCGCTGCGGGGCGCTTGCTGCATCAGCGCCTCGCCGCCTTCCTCGGCTTCGAACACGATCGAGCAGGCCGGATCGATGACCAGTTCCAGGAAGGCGATGTGCACGGGCACCAGCAGCAAGGGCAGCCCGAACAGCAGCGGCAGTACCGCGAGCCCGGCGATCGGAATGTGCACCGCGAGTGTGTATACCATCGCCTGGCGCATATTGGCGAAAGTGCGCCGGCCCATGCGGATGGCTTGTACGATCGAATCGAAATCGTCTCTGAGCAGCACCAGCGCACCGGCCTCGCGTGCAACGTCGGTGCCGCGTTGGCCCATTGCCACGCCGATATGCGCCGCCTTCAGCGCCGGCGCATCGTTGACGCCATCGCCAGTCATGGCGACTACCTCGCCTTGTTTTTTCAGCACTTCCACCAGCGCCAGTTTCTGCTCCGGCTTGACGCGCGCGAAGACGTCGATTTCCTTGACCGCGCGTTCCAGCGTCGTCGTGTCCATCTGCGCGAGCTGCGCGCCGGTGACGGCCCCGGCCGACGGCAGGCCGGCCTCGCGTGCGATCGCGAGCGCGGTGCGCGGATGGTCTCCGGTGATCATCACCACGCGTATACCGGCGCGGCGGCACTGCGCGATCGCGGCTGGCACCTCGGGGCGCAGCGGATCAGCCAGCGCGAGCAGGCCGAGCCAGTGAAAGTGAAAGCCCTGCGGACTGTCCGGCCAGGGCAAGGTGATGTCGTGCTCCGCATGCGCAACCCCAAGTACGCGCAGTCCGCGCTCAGCCAGCCGTTCGGCTTCGCGGGCGACCTGCGCGGTGTCTGCTGCCGTCATCGCGCACAGCTCGGCGACGGCTTCGGGCGCGCCCTTGATCGCCACCGTCGCGGCCGGATGCTCGCCGTCATGCCATGCATGCGTCATGGCTGGCAGTTGTGGCGACAGCTCGTATTCGCGCGCGAGTGTCCAGCCGGGCGGTACCGCGCGCGCGAGACCAGTATCGGCTGCACGGCGATGGATCGCCTTCTCCATTGCATCGTGCGGCTCACTTTCGCTGGCCAGCAGCGCATGGCGTAGCAGATCTCGCTGGGCGGCGCTCAGCGTGCCGCTGTCAGTAGCGTCGGTCACCGCAGCGTCGCTCACCGCAGCGTCGCTCACCGCAGCGGCATCAGTACCTGCACCGAACGCGGTTCCGGCACTGGAAACGGTATCGTCCGCATGACGTGCCGGCTGCAGCGCGACCACCTCCATCCGGTTCTGTGTGATCGTTCCGGTCTTGTCGACGCATAGCACCGAAGTTTCACCGAGCGTCTCGATCGCTCCCAGCCGGCGCGTGAGCACGTCGAAGCGCGCGAGACGGCGCGCGGCGAAGGCGAAGAAGATGATCATGATGACCGCGAACTCCTGTGGCAGCAGCGACATCGCCAGCGCGATACCGGCCAGCACAGAATCGGCGACGCCGCCACGCAGCCATCCGTACGCGACCGCCAGCGCCAGCGCCATCAGCGAGCCGACCAGTGCGATGCGGCGCGTCAGCCGCGCCATTTCCTTGCGCAGCGGCGAGGCCTCCAGCGCGATTTCGGCCAGCGATTCGCCGATCCGGCCCATCTCGGTACGGCTGCCGGTCGCGCTGACACGCAGCATGCCCTGGCCCTGCACCACCAGCGTACCGGCGTGCACCGCATCTCCTGCCAGACGCGCGACGGGCACCGATTCGCCGGTCAGCATCGATTCATCGATCGCGAGGTCGTGCGCGCCGAGCAGTTCGCCATCGGCCGGCACACGATCGCCTTCCTCGAGCAGCAGCAGGTCGCCGCGCACGACCGCGTGGCCGGCAATGCGTTTCTGACGGCCATCACGTATCACCAGCGCGCGCGGACTCGACAGCTCACGCAGCGCAGCCAGCGCGTTGTCCGTGCGGCGCTCCTGAAAGATCGTCATGCCCATGATCGCCAGCACGAAGCCGGTCAGTACCATGGCCTCGAGCTTGTCGCCGATCAGCAGGTAGACCACGCCGGCGGCCAGCAGCAGCAGGAACATCGGCTCGCTCGCGACCTCGATGACGATGGTCCATAGTGTCCGCCGCTGCGAGGTCCGCGGCATGTTCGGGCCTTCTTCGGTGAGGCGGCGCGCGGCGGCGGCCGAGGTGAGTCCCTGCGGAACGGTGGGTTCTGTCATGGTCGGCTGGTTGGGTAATGACGTTCAAGTCAGGCAAAAGGCGTCGGCTACAATGCTTGCATCATCTGACAAATCGGGGAAAGCCTTCGATGAAGCTTACCTTTCTTGGCGCCGCCGGGACCGTCACCGGCTCGAAATACCTGATCGAAACCGGCGACCGCAAGTTGTTGATTGATTGCGGCCTGTTCCAGGGCTACAAGAATTTACGATTGCTGAACTGGCAGCGCCTGCCGGTCGACACGGCCACGCTCGATGCCGTGGTGCTCACGCATGCGCATCTCGATCATTCGGGTGCACTACCGCTGCTGGTTCGTCAGGGCTTTCGCGGTCCGGTGTACGCGACACCGTCGACGATCGATTTGTGCGGATTGCTGCTGCCCGACAGTGGCCATCTGCAGGAGGACGATGCCAGCTTCGCGAACCGCCACAAGTCGTCGACGCACGACCCTGCATTGCCTCTGTACACCGAGGACGATGCGCGGCAAGCGCTGCGCTTCCTCGAGCCGCTGGAATTCGATCGTACGATCGATCTTGGCGGCCTGAAGCTGCGGTTGCGTCCGGCAGGCCATATCCTCGGCGCGAGTTCTGTCGAGCTGCGCGGGGAGCATGGCAGCCTGTTGCTGTCCGGCGACCTGGGCCGCCCGGACGATCTGGTGATGCGCCCACCGGCACCAATCGAGCACGGTGACACGCTGGTGGTCGAGTCCACCTATGGCGACCGCAGCCATGAAGAAAACAGCGGCGACACGGCCCTCGCCGACGTGATCACGCGCACTGCCGCGCGCGGCGGCATGGTCATCGTGCCTGCGTTCGCTGTCGGACGTGCGCAGAACCTGCTGCACCAGATCGCACTGCTCAAGCGCGCCGGACGCATACCCGACCTGCCGGTCTTCCTAGACAGCCCGATGGCGATTGACACCACGGGCATTTACCAGCGCCACCATGCGGAGCATCGGCTGTCGCATGAGGACTGCCGCAGTCTCGGTCACGTCGCCAAGTTCTGCCGTACCGTCGAGCAGTCGCGCGCGCTGAATTCGCTCAGCTATCCGGCGATCATCATCTCGGCCAGCGGCATGGCGACCGGCGGCCGCGTGCTGCATCACCTGCGCAACCACGGTACGGACCATCGCAGCAGCATCGTGTTCGCAGGCTACCAGGCCGGTGGGACGCGCGGCGCGCGGCTGGTGGCAGGCGAGCGCATCATCCGCATTTTCGGTGAGGAGGTTCGCATCAATGCCGAAGTGGTGTCGCTGCCGGGAATGTCCGCGCACGCCGATGCGTCGCAGATCATCGCCTGGCTGAAGACCCTCAAGCAGGCGCCGCGTCATGTGTACCTGACCCACGGTGAGCCGGCCGCCGCCGATGCGCTGCGCTGGCGCATCGAGCACGAGCTGCGCTGGTCTGTCAGCGTGCCGATGATGGGCGACCGGGTGACGGTGCCGCTGTAGTGTGTCCTTTGGTGCGCGCTGTCGTGCCCGCTGGAGTATCCGCCGTAGTAACAGCACTAATGCCAGCGCTGGTACCCGCTGTCGTGTCCGCTGGCATGCCTTCAAGCGGCAGGACTTCCAGATTCCAGCGTGCCTGTGGCAGTGACGGCGCCAGTGCCAGCGCGCGACGGTAGGCAGCGCGCGCTTCCTGCGGTCTGCCGGCCAGCTGATACGCATAACCAAGGTTGTTGAACGCGCGAGCATTCTGCGGCGACTTTGCCGTCACGTCCTGCCAGAACGACATTTCATCCCGATACACCTGGTTGCGCTTCACGGTCTGCCAGCCCGCCCACCCCGCCATGGTCGCACCGAGCAGGGCCGCCAGTAGCGTCGGGCCCAAGCACGCGAGCGCAGGCTGTGTGCGGAGTCTGCTTCCCAGCCAATGCGCGGTGCGCCAGATGATCAGCGCGAATCCGGCGAAGGCACCAATAGCTGCCAGATAGAGCTGCCGGTCGTTCACAACATCGAGGCGTGGCAGCACGGAATTGGTCGGTGCCAGGTGCAGGAAGAACCAGAGCACACAGAACCCGGCAAAGGATCGTTGCCGGAAGGCCCATGCGGCCAGCCCGATCAGCAGTGCCAGCAACATGGCCCTGACCGCCAGCAGCACGTCCCACTGCGCCGTGGTGGACCAGCCCGGGTCGGCATTCATGCGTGCCGGTAGCAGAAGATTTCCGGTCAGGGTGAAGATCGCATCGACCTGCAGCGCGAGGTTGTCCAGCGGTGTACGCTGCGCGAGGCTGATCGACAGGAAGTCCCGGTAGGCCGGCAGAGCCAGCAGGAAGACCAGTGCGCCGGCTGCCACCGCCAGTGGCCATCGGTAGGCCGACAGCACGGAGCGCACGGATGTACGCGGAGCCAGTGCCATGGGAACCGATGGTGAAGCTGGTCGCCGTGCCGGCACCTCCGTTGTCAAACGGCTGACCAGCCACAGTGCGGCCGGCAGGATGATCGCGGTTTCTTTCGACAGGAAGGCGCCCAGGAAAGCGAGCACGGACAGCAGTTTCAGGCCGGTGCGTCCGGTGCGGGTGGCGTGCAGCCACGCGAGCACGGAGAGCAGATAAAAGAAAGCCATTAGCGATACGGAGCGACCGCAGACGTAAGTCACGGCCTCAGTCTGTATCGGATGCACCGCGAATAGTGCTGCCGCCAGCAGCGGGACGATAGCGGGCAGCGCGCGCTGGCGCGCCAGCTCGGACAGCAGCAGCCACACCATCAGCGCATTCATCCCATGCAGCCCGATATTGACCTGCCGGAAGGCGGCGGGTTCGGGTGACAGCGCCCAATTCAGCGCATACGACAGCTTCAGCAGTGGCCGGATGCCTGGCATCGAGCGCCACCAGGCTGAGAGCGACTGCACGGCGGGCTGGTCGACGATGACGTTGTAGTCGTCGAACTGAAACGGGAAATCGAGCGACGGCCAGTAGACCAGCACGACCAGCGCCGGTAGCAGCCAGCCGGCATGATTAACGGTCAACCGCATGGCGGCTCGCTGAGGATGAGTTAGTTCCAATGGGGAAATCTGTCCGATAGGGATACCGGTTAAAAGATTCTAAATTTTGTCGGCATTCGGTTGCCTTCGCTCTTCGTCCGAGTATACAGTCGGGTTGCACAGCCCTGTCCGCCGGTGGCGGTAAGCCGCCGGTCGCGCTCGAGAACAACGCATCTCAATCAAAGAACGGAGGGTGGTCCCATGTCGAAGTTAATCGCGGCGTTTCTGCTGACCGTATTGTCCGGTGCGCTGCACGCGCAGCAGGACGGCGAACTGTGGGAAATGAGCATGAGCATCGCTGAGGGCAATGGCCCGCTGATGCCCATGATGAGCAACAAGGTCTGCTCACCGAAGGCCAAGAATGTCGGCGAGCAGATGCTCAAGCCGGAAGACGACTCGAACTGCAAGACCGATCTGAAAACTTCCGGCAACAAGAACCGGTTCAAGACCGTCTGCGTGAAGGATGGCGAAACGACGACCATGGAAGGCGTGCAGGAGCACCTGGCTCCCGACCATTTCAAGAGCGACAGCACCATCACGATCGAAAACCGCAAGGGCAAGCAGGTGATGCGGCAGGCCATGACGATGAAGAAGGTCGGCGCCTGCAAGGTCGAGGATCCCGGCGCCGCAGTGACCACCGAGATGAAGAAGATGTGCGGTGAGATGGTCGAGAGCATGCATACACCGTCTTTCCTCGGCAAGGATGCGCTCTGCAAGGAGCTGAAGCCGCAGTTTTGCGCGAAAGTGAAAACCATGGCCGAGACATCGCGGGATCCGGCGAAATATCGCGTTCGGGACATCCTCAGGACGGACGAGGTTGGCAAAGCCTGCGGCATTGATTTTGCAGAGGTCACGCGTACCGCATGCCAGCGCGCGAGCGACGCGAAAAACTGGCATTTCCTCAACGACCATTGCCCCGCCGAGACCAGGGAGATCGCCGCGATGCACTGCACGGGACGGTCCTATACGGCGATGATGCAGTCGGAGTACGCGCAGATCTGCCGCGCGCATTCGCCCGACGTGGCGCGTCACGAGGCCGCGCGTGACAAGGCCGAGGCCGCTGGCTCCGCGCCGACGGATACCGCGCCGAAGAGCAAAGAAAAGAATCTGCTCGACAAGGGCAAGGACATGCTGAAGAGCCTGTTCTGAATAGCGGTTTGAAAGCCGCGCCCGGCATCGGACAGAGGCGATGCGACGCGGCTATTGTCCGGCGCCTGCGTGTTCAGGAAAAATAATCGATGCGCACCGGATGGGGCGGCGGCTGCCAGCGGTAGCGCGGGTCAAGTATGTCGCGTTCCGGACGATAGCCTTTCCACTGCAGCCCAAGCAGCCGCGATACCGTATGTCCGAGCCAGTCGGAGCGTATCGGCGTTCGCGACACGGTGTCCGGCACGTCGCGCATGGCGGCGCCCCAGGCCAGCAAAGGTATCCGGTATCCATCCGGCGACGATGCGCTGTGACCGGTGTGATCGCTGACGCTGCCGACCTCCTGTCCATGGTCGGACAGGAAGATCCAGATCGCCTTGCCGCCCAGCCGCCGGGTCAGTTCCAGCGTCTGGTCCACCACGCTATCGTGAAAATGCAGCGCCGAGTCGTAGTCATTACGCAGTTCACGGGTCCATAGCGAACGTCCGCTCTGCTTGAGCTGCTGGTACACCTCGTCTTTCATGCCGCTGAACGGCGCATGATCGGGCGGATGGCGCAGCCGGTAGTGCGGGTGCGCACCCAGCAGGTGGACCACGATCAGCTTGCGTTGCTGACCGTTCTTCAGTGCTGCCTCCAGCGCCGGCAGTACCGCCCGGTCAAGCGATGCCGCCGAACGGCCCGGTACACGATTCAGCATGTGCCGGTGCTCGGCGAGTTGCGCATGCTGCAGATCGATCGCGAGATCGTCATGGTTGCTGATCCACCAGGTCTGGTAGCCGGCTTGCTCGGCCAGTGCCAGCAGGTGATTGCGCGAGGGTTCGGCTGGTTCGCCGAAAAAGAAGAAATTATTCAGCGCCGGTATCGTCGAGGCGTCTGCCGACCACGAATGGCGGAAGACCCTCAGGGCGCCGTCATCTTGCGCTTGCTGTGACGCCAGCCGTGGTGTGGTCGCGCGCGGATAACCGTACAGAGACAAATGATTGCGGTTGACGCTGTCGCTCATGACCAGCACCAGGGTGTCCGGGCTGCCGGCGGCGAGCATCGGGGTCTGGGCCGCGGCGCGCTGTTTCAAACTGTCTTGCTGCAGGTGGGCGTTTTTCCACTGCGCGCGCGTGTCAGCCAGTTGCTGCGCCCAGGCTGGCCAGAAAAAAAGCGGATGGTATTTCCTCCATGGCTTGATTGCCAGCGCGACGAGCAGCAGGGCCAGCAAGAGGACAAAGACGATGCGCCGTCCTTTCCCCGGTATGGCTATCGCAGAAGTCGCCGAGGTCTGCCACCAGCGACGCAGCAGCACGCCCAGTAGGCCGATCGACAACAACAGCAGTAGCGCGGATTGCAGCATGCCGGGCCAGTAGGCGCGCATGAACTCGGTGGCTTCGAAGCGTCCCGTGTTGGCCACCGCGCTCGTGACCATGGCGCTGTCCGGAAGCGCGCCATAGGTTCGCAAGATGAAGTCGCGTACCGCAGCGTCGAGGAGAAACGCGCTGGCGATCGCGCCGGCCAGCAAGGCCTGCGCAGTACGACCGCGTTCGCTGCGCTGTGGCCAAGCGATCCAGATCCATGCCGACAAGCTCAGCACCAGCACTTGCAGCAGGCGTGTGCCGTCGAATGCCAGCACGAGTGCGGGCAGCACCGACAAAGACGCGAGTACGGCCGGCGCCAGACCCGGCGGGATCCGCGATGTCCACAGTGGATGATTCACAGGTGCACGGCTTCCTTCGTGCCGCTCACAGAACGCCGCCGACATTGTTGCGACGTCTTGCCGTACAGGTCGATCTGCCGGCGACGGCGCACCTGGCCATCGACATTCTGTGAGGGGCACTTGGTTTTTGATCAACCCGTGTGCTGCTGCGTGCGATGCCGTCTCGGGCGGATCGTCACTTTCTGATTTGGCCGCGATTCTAGTACGGATTTGGCGATGGGTTGGTTTGCCCGTGCTGGCTAAAGGCCTATCCGCCACATGGGATTCGTACCTGCGGCCCTGCCCATTCTCGTATTGATCGAGCAGGCGCGGAATCCGCCGGTTGTTCGGCGCTTTTGCGACTAAATAATCGTGGACGATGGCCGTTGAATGGAAACGTGCGATTCCCGCCAACTTAACGACCGGACCCCAACATGCGTACCAATCTGCCCGTCACCAATAACGAACTCGAGCTCAGTGACCAGAAATCCATCGTCTCCAAGACGGACCTGAAAGGCCGGATCACTTACATCAATCCGTACTTCATCGAGGTCAGCGGTTTCACTGAGGAGGAATTGATGGGCTCGGCGCACAACATTGTGCGCCATCCCGATATGCCACCCGAAGCGTTTGCCGACTTGTGGGATTCGCTGAAGGCGGGCCTGCCGTGGACCGGCATGGTGAAGAATCGCTGCAAGAACGGCGATTATTACTGGGTGGTCGCCAATGTCACGCCGATCGTCGAGGGCGGCCAGCCGGTCGGCTATATGTCGGTACGCAGCAAGCCGAGCCGTGAGCAGGTGGTGGTGGCCGATGCGATTTACCGCCGCTTCCGTCAGGGGACGGCGAAGGGTCTCGCGATCCGGGATGGCGCGGTCGTGCGCACCGGGCCGGCCGCCTGGTTGCAGGCGCTGCGCAGCATGTCGCTGTCCTTGCAGCTGACGCTCGGACTGGGTGCGCCAGCACTGTTGATGTGTGTGCTGGCAGCAGCGTCGGGCTTGGGTGTCGGCGGTGGCTGGATACTCGCCGGGGAGCTGATCGCCCTGGCGCTGCTGTTGTTCTCATGGGCTGCGCTGCATTCGGCGATTGTTGCGCCGCTGAAGCTGGCGACCCGGGTAGCGCGGGCCATTGCCGGGGGTGACTTGTCGACCCGGTTCAAGGTCGATCGCAGTGACGATACCGGGCAGTTGCTGCGCGCGCTGCAGCAAATGAATGCCAATCTGGTCGCGGTGGTCGGCGACGTCCGCGCAAACGTGCAGTCCATTCACATCGGTAGCCGCGAGATCGCCCAGGGCAACATGGATCTGTCCGCCCGCACTGAGGCGCAGGCCTCCAGTCTCGAGGAGACGGCCGCCAGCATGGAAGAGTTTGCGTCGACGGTACAGCAGAACGCGGATAACGCCGGTCAGGGCAACCAGCTGGCGCATACCGCATCAGAGGTAGCGCGGCGCGGTGGTGATGTGGTCTCGCACGTCGGCGCGACGATGGACGCCATCAGCGACTCGGCAAGGAAAATCGTCGAGATCATCGGCCTGATCGATGGCATTGCCTTCCAGACCAATATCCTGGCGCTGAATGCAGCGGTGGAAGCGGCGCGCGCCGGCGAGCAGGGCCGCGGCTTCGCGGTGGTCGCCTCCGAAGTGCGCAGCCTGGCGCAGCGCAGTGCCGGCGCTGCGAAGGAGATCAAGACCCTGATCAACGACTCGGTCGGCAAGGTCGATGCCGGCAGCCGCCAGGTAGCCGACGCGACGGCGACGATGGAAGAAATCGTGCGCTCCGTCGGTCGTGTGACGGACATCATGGCCGAGATCAGCGCGGCCAGCCAGGAGCAGAGCACCGGCATCGGTCAGGTGAATCAGGCGGTCCTGCAAATGGATCAGGTCACGCAGCAGAACGCTGCGCTGGTCGAAGAGGCGGCAGCGGCGGCCGCCAGCCTGGAGGATCAGGCGGCGCGGCTGGCGCAATCCGTATCGGTATTCCGTCTGGCCTGAGTAGTGCCGGGCCCCGTGGACATGTCCACAATTTTTCTGGACAAGCCTGTGGATTACCTTGGGGCTAACTGCTCAAGTCACTGATTTGATTCGGTTTTGTGGAATTGACCCAGATCAGCGCAAACCGTGCTCAACGACGCTGCTGGGCGACCGGCAGCGTCGCTGCGCTGCGCCAGGCCTCGGTTCCGAAAAAGGCGTCGCCAGCGACGTAGGCGAGCAGCATGTCGGTCGCATCGACGCCCCAGAACAACTGACCGTCGACCACGGCGGTCGGCACACCGAACACGCCGGCCGCAATCGCCTGCTCGCAGTTGGCGTGCAACTCCTGCTTGATGGCGTCGGCGTTGATGTCGGACCGCTCGATCAGGAACTCGTCGAGCAGATCTTGCCAGGCACCTTCGTCACTGGGCAGAAAGCCATCGCGCCAGACATAGGCGAACAGGCGGTCGACCACGTCGTCGGTGGCGCCCAGAGCAATCGCCAGCCTCAGCAGTGGCAGCGGATTGAACGGATGGGCCGACGGCAGTCGCATCGGCAGGTCATGCCGTCGCGCGACCCACAGGCAGTGGGCGTACGTCCACGCACGCTTCGATGGTATTTCCACCGGCCCCTTGTGTTCCCAGTGTGCGAGCAGGCCGGCGAACAGTACCGGACGCGGGCGCAACGCGAGCGTCGGTGCCTCGCGGCGCAGTCGCTGCCATTGCAGATACGCATAGGGAGAAATGAAGTCGAAGTACCAGTCAATCGCGGGAGTGCTACTGCGCTTGCTCATCGGCGGTACCTCGTCGGCGTCGGTTGTTTCTCTGCGCGGAGTGTGGCGCGCCGCCGCCCCGGGGCAAGCGTCGCGCGGCGTCCCCGCGGCTTCGGGAATGAAAACCCGTTACTCCAGCATGTCGGCCCAGATGGTGCGGGCCCAGTTGTTCGCGTAGCTGCCCTCGAGCTCGGTCGGTTCCGCGCTCAGGCCGCCGGCGCCTTGCACGACCTTGAAGGTCTGCTCGTTCGTCACGAATTCGTGCACGCTGGCGACGTGCACGACATGGCGATCGTCGATGAAACTGTAGCAGGTGTTGGTCAGCATCGGTTGCGGGTTGGGTTCGATGCCGCTCAATTGCGCGACGATTGCCGCAGCCGCGACCTTCGCATGGTTGTTCGCCATGTGCCCGCTCTTGGGCATCAGCTGCGCGACCTGGATCGCGTCGCCGATCACGAAAATATCCTTTGCCACGGCCGATTCAAAGGTACGGTAATTGACACCGCACCAGCGGCCGTTGGCCATGTTTGCCAGCCCGGTCTGTACCGCGATCTTGCTTGCTCGCATGGCGGGCAGCGCATTGATGACATCGGCTCTGACATCGCTTTGCACATCGAATTTCACCAGGCCTTCGTCGGCCGATACGGCGATCGCCTTGTGCTGGCCGCGATACTCGACGATGCCGCGGTAGTTGTCTTCCCACGCTTTCTTGAATAGCGCGGGCTTGGACACCACGTCCTGGTTGGCATCCAGAACCAGCACCTTGCTCTTCGGCTTGAAGTGTTTGAAATACCAAGCGACCTGGCAGGCGCGCTCATACGGTCCGGGCGGGCAGCGGAATGGCGCCTCGGGGATCGTGATCACATAGACGCCGCCATCGGGCATGTCCTCAAGCTGGCGCCGCAGTGCCGTTGTTTCGGCACCGGCCTTCCATGCATGCAGGATCTTGCCGTCGCGGTGCGCGCCGGCCATGCCCTCAATGCTGGCGAAGTTGAAATCGATACCGGGTGACAGCACCAGCTTGTCGTACTTCAGTGTCGTGCCACCGGCCAGTTGCACGGTCTTTGCAGCAGGATCAATCGCATTCGCCCAGTCGTGCGCGATGGTGATGCCGTGGTTACGCGACAGGCTTGCGTAGGGCCGGCTGATTTCGTCGAGCTGTCGGCTGCCGCCGACCACGAGATTCGACAGCGGGCAGGAAATGAACTGCTTGTCCGGCTCGACCAGGGTCACGTCGATTTGCTGGTTCGACAGCATGCGAATGTACTTGGCAGCTGTCGCGCCGCCGTAGCCGCCGCCGATTACCACGACTTTCGCGCCGCGCGCGGCGCGGGCGGGCAAGCTGCCGCCGATGAGTGCAAATGCCGCGCCGGCCTGCAGGAAGGTTCTGCGATCCATCGTTGGCTCCTTCAGGGCTTCTGGCTGGCGAAATACTCGGCCAGCTGTCGGGTTTGCTCATCACTGAAGCCTTTGGCGATCTGATGCATGATCGACGCCTGCCGCTCGCCCCGCTTGAATGCGCTCATTTGCGCGATCAGATAATCGGCGCTCATGCCGGCCAGCCCGGAAACCGTGGCGTCATCCAGTGCATACCCGTCGGTGCCGTGACAGTTTGCACAGGTGGCGGCAATGCTGCGCGTGTACAGCCGCTGAGCGTCATCGACCGCATGCGCGGCGCTGCTCGCCAGCACGGCCGCTGCCGCGAATCGCGCGGCAATCGTTATTTTTTTGAGGTGCATCTGCTGTCTCCTGCAGTGGGTGCTGCAAGCGGTTTGTCGGGGTTGGGATGCGCGCGAAGCGTCGCGCTCGCTAGGATTCTACCTGCAAAATTTCGCGCTGCTATACTCCGAACAACACGATCGAATGATCTGCAAAGCAAAAACCATGGAGACGTTTCGCAATGAAGAAATACCTGGTGTCGATGTTCCTCCTGTTGCTGGCCGGTGGCGCGCATGCGGCCGGCTGGACGCGCATTGACTCGCCGTCGACCGGCTACAAACTGTACGTGGATACGAGTACGGCCGAGAAATCGGGGCCGGACATGGTTCAGCTGTGGCACGTGGCTGATTACGCGCAAGCGCAGGACCGTGACGGCAAGGCTTACAAGTCGATCAAGTTCCGCAACGAATACGACTGCGGCAAGGGCATGGTGCGCGACCTGCTGCGTTCCTGGCACAAGGAGCAGATGGGCGAGGGCATCGTGGTTTACTGGAACCATGGTCCGTGGCCTTGGAACAAGCCCGAGGCGGGCAGCATCGACGAGACGCTGCTGCAGGCGACCTGCGGCGTGAAGTAAGGCGATGCCGTCGCGGCACAGCGCCGGGCGCTTGCAGCCGGCACCCGAAAACTACATTCCTGATTCACTGGCCGCGGAGATCGCAGCGCACGGTCTGGATGCTGCGCGCCGCGACTTCCTGCGGCACAGCTTCGTCGCAGCCAGCGCTGCGCTGACGGCGGGTAGCGCGTTGGCTGCGACCGATCATCCGGGGCCGGACGGCGATATGGCGATCCTGCAGCCGCAGGCGCATGCGACCCGGCTCGGCCATCCGGTCGTGTATCAGCCCTACGGTCAGCCTTCGAAGCACGAGACGAACCTGCAGCGGCGCGAGTCGCCGGGACTGACACGGCGGCGCGAGAGCAGTATCTCGTTCACGCCCTTGCAAGGATTGTTCGGGATCATTACGCCGAGTGGCCTGCATTTCGAGCGCCACCATTCGGGCTGGCATGACATCGATCCGGCCTCGCACCGGCTGATGATCAACGGGCTGGTCGGAACGCCGAAGGTGTACACGATGGCCGACCTGATGCGTCTGCCGTCCGTGTCGCGCATGCATTTCATTGAATGCGGCGCGAACAGCGCGATGGACTGGGCCAGCCCGGCAGTGCCGTCGGTGCAATACACGCACGGCATGCTGTCCTGCTGCGAGTTCACCGGCGTGCCGCTGTCGCTGCTGTTGGAGGATTGCGGCATCGACCGCAGCAAGGCCAAGTGGATCCTCGCCGAGGGCGCCGATGGCGCCAGCCTGACGCGTAGCATTCCGATCGAGCGTGCGCTGGATGACGCCATCGTCGCGTGGGGAATGAACGGCGAGATGCTGCGCCCCGAGAATGGCTATCCGCTGCGCCTGGTGGTGCCGGGCCTGCAAGGTGTGTGCTGGGTGAAGTGGCTGCGCCGGCTCGAAGCAGGCGATGCGCCGTATGCCACGCGCGAGGAGTCGGCGCAGTACGTTGATCTGATGCCGGATGGTCTGCAACGTCAGTACTCGATCATTCAGGAATGCAAATCCGTGATCACCTCGCCATCCGGCGGCCAGCGGCTGATGCAAAAGGGTTTTTACAACATCACCGGACTCGCCTGGTCGGGTCGCGGCAAGGTCACGCGCGTCGACGTGTCGGTCGATGGTGGGCGCAACTGGAAGACCGCGCGGCTCGAGTCGCCGGTGCTGCCGAAGTGTCTGACGCGTTTCAACATCGATTGGGTATGGGATGGCAAGCCTTACATTCTGCAGTCGCGCGCCATCGATGAGACCGGCTATGTGCAGCCGAAGCTGGCCGAATTGCGTAAGGTGCGCGGCACACGATCGGTGTATCACAACAATGCGATCCAGTCGTGGCAGGTCTCTGCGGCAGGGGAGGTCGTGAATGTGCAGCTTTCGTAAGCTGACGGCCGTTTTTGTCGCGCTGGCGATGCTGCCGGCGGCGCATGCGGGACGCTTCGATGGCATCGGTCGCGCCGCCACGCCGTCCGAGATCGCCGCATGGGATATCGACGTGCGCGCCGATTTTCAGGGCTTGCCAGCGGGTTCCGGTACGGTCGTGCAGGGCGAAAAAATCTGGGTTGCGCGTTGCGTGTCGTGCCATGGCGAGTTCGCCGAATCGCCCGCGGTGTTTCCGCCGTTGGTCGGCGGCACCACGCGCGCCGATATCGAGCGCGGCCGCGTCGCCGGCCTCAGCGCGGCCAGCGAGAATTCCAAGACCACCATGATGAAGCTGGCGACCGTATCGACGCTGTGGGACTACATCCGCCGTGCGATGCCGTTCGACGCGCCGAAGACCCTGAAGATCGACGAAGTGTATGCCGTGACGGCCTTTCTGCTTAATCTCGCCGACATCGTGCCGGCTGATTTCACGCTCACCGACAAGAACATCGCCGATGTACAGGCGCGCATGCCCAACCGCAACGGCAACACCACCGACCATGGCATGCTGCAGATCGACGGCAAGCCGGATGTGGTCAGCCGCGACTGCATGAGCGACTGCCCGGTTAACCTGAATGCACTGGTGGTTTTGCCATCCACGGTCAATGGACTCAATGGCAACCTCGCCGAACAGGACCGTACCTATGGCGCGATCAGAGGCATCGACACCCGTCGCATGAAATGACCCGCCGGCATCGCGCGCTCGTCGATGGCACAATGTCGGCGAAAGATCAACGGAGACAGGAATTGGACAAAAGCAGGCGCGACACGATGCGCGTCGCGGCAGGACTGGCACTGGCCTTTGGCAGCGGCTTGCTCAAACCTTCCGACGTGTTCGGCGCGACGGCCTGGGGCACGGACTGGAATGGCGCCGTCTACAGCGCGCGCAGCCTGGAGGCGTTCGTGCGCGCGATGAAGGGCGACACCACTACGCCGAATGAGGTGCGCACTGTCACACGCTCGGAGCGTGGCAAGGTCGCCGGACTGACCGAGGCGGCAGACGGCGATATCGTGATCGACGCACCGGAGCTGGCGGAGAACGGCACGAATGTGCCGGTCACTGTACGTTGCAACATTCCGGATACGGATTTCATTGCGTTGCTGGCTGATCTGAATCCGTATCCGGTCTGTGTCGGCTTCAATGTGCTGCCAGACACGGATGCTTCCTTCTCGGTGCGCATCAAGGTGGCGAGCACCTCGAACCTGGTCGTGGTGGCGCGCGCGAAGGGCAAGTTTTATTACACGCTGCGCGACATCACCGTGATGATCGGCGGCTGCCTCGGCTGAAGGAGAGACAGATGGGCGAGCCGATGCGCGTGCGCGCGGTGCAGAGTGGCGAATGGACTGAGGTGCGCATCCTGATGAAGCATGTGATGCTGTCGCGTCTCACTTGGGACAAGACGGGCAAACTGGTGCTCGCCCATTTCATCCAGACCGTGCGTGGTACCTGCAACGGCCGTCAGGTGTTGCACGTCAACTTTGGCGGCTCGGTCGCGCGCGACCCCTACTTTTCTTTCCGATTCAAGGGCGGTCAACCGGGCGATAAGATCGTGATCACCTGGGTCGATACCGAGAACGATACCCGTACCGACGAAGCGATCGTCGCCTGACCCTTTTCCTGATCTAAGTGCGCGCGTTGGCGCCCATCGGTTGGTGCGGCGCTGGACCCGTCATGGCGTTTGCCTATTTTTGGTCTTAAAAGCATTCCTTTTCCTCGATTGAACAGAAGGAAATTTTCGTTCTTTCCCGTCGTGGTAGACCTTTTTTTTCCGGAAAGCTTATGTACAATCAGCACGCTGACCGGATGCAAGCCCCCGCAGCACCCGGTGAGTGTGTGAGCTTCGTCGACGTTTCGCTGGCGTGGCTCAAAGAAGAATCATAGGGAGACAAAAGATGAAGATGAGCAACAAGGCATTGGGGTTCGCCCTGGTTACCTCGCTGGCCGCGGCATTGTCCGCACCGGTCAGCGCAATGGGTCCGACCGCGGCCGATCTGGTGAACGACGCCAAGACCACCAATAATGTCGCCACCTACGGTATGGGCTACGGTCAGCAGCGTTTCTCGACGCTGAACCAGATCAACCGGAATAACGTCAAGAAGATGGTACCGGTCTGGAACCTGAGTCTGGATTCGAATCAGCCGCAGTCGCAGCAGCCGCTGCTGGTCGATGGCGTGCTCTACCTGCCGACCGTGAACGCCACGCTCGCAGTCGACGCCATCACCGGCAAGCAGCTGTGGAAGACTCCCCTCGAGCTACCGGACGATGTGTACAACGCGGTTTGCTGCGGCAACCACAACCGTGGTGTCGCTGCCTACGAAGGCGTGATCTACCGCACCGTGATCGATGCATCGATCATTGCGCTGGACATGAAGACCGGCAAGCAGCTGTGGAAGACGGTTGTTGAGGATTACAAGCAGGGTTACTCGCTGACGGTCGCTCCGG
>JACCDS012419699.1_pt1 | contig 44367 bp, 31 predicted proteins | sample 7446441 | NCBI WGS metagenome assembly JACCDS01 (sample SAMN15323445, study PRJNA562643) | freshwater metagenome | isolation source: river surface water | place: USA:Blue River Watershed | collected 2017-08-17 | reverse complement strand
CCGGTAACTTCTTCGCCCTGCCGCAGTCGCCGCAGCTGTTCAAGCAGCTGCTGATGGTGGCGAACTTCGACCGCTACTACCAGATCACGAAGTGCTTCCGCGACGAAGACCTGCGCGCCGACCGCCAGCCCGAATTCACGCAGATCGACTGCGAAACCCCGCTCTTGTCCGAGCAGGAGATTCGCGACATGTTCGAAGGCATGATCCGCGGTGTGTTCAAGAATGTGCTGAACGTCGATCTGCCGAATCCGTTCCCGGTGATGGACTTCGCCACCGCGATGGGCATGTACGGTTCGGACAAGCCGGACATGCGCGTCAAGCTCGAGTTCACTGAACTGACCGACGTGATGAAGGACGTCGACTTCAAGGTCTTCTCCGCTGCGGCCAACATGGAAGGTGGTCGCGTGGTCGGCCTGCGCGTACCGGGCGGTGCGAAAGAGAACGGCGGCATGCCGCGTTCCGAGATCGATGCATACACGCAGTTCGTCGCCATCTACGGTGCCAAGGGCCTCGCGTACATCAAGGTCAATGAGAAAGCGAAGGGTCGTGACGGCCTGCAGTCGCCGATCGTCAAGAATATTCATGATGCGGCGCTGGCCCAGATTCTCGAGCGTACCGGCGCGCAGGATGGCGACCTGATCTTCTTCGGCGCCGACAAGGCGAAGGTGGTCAACGACGCGATCGGCGCGCTGCGCGTGAAGATCGGTCACAGCGACTTTGGCCGCAAAAACGGCCTGTTCGATGACGACTGGCGTCCGCTGTGGGTGGTTGATTTCCCGATGTTCGAATTCGATGATGAAGCCAATCGCTGGAATGCGCTGCATCACCCCTTCACTGCGCCGAAGGCGGGGCATGAGGACTTCATCGAAAGCGCGCCGGGCAAGGCGATCGCGCAAGCGTATGACATGGTGCTCAATGGCTGGGAACTCGGCGGCGGTTCGGTGCGTATCCATCGTGCCGATGTGCAGAGCAAGGTGTTCAAGGCGCTCAACATCAATGACGAAGAAGCCCAGATCAAATTCGGTTTCCTGCTCGACGCGCTGCAGTACGGCGCGCCGCCGCACGGCGGTCTGGCATTCGGTCTCGACCGTCTGGTGACGATGATGACCGGCGCCGAGTCGATCCGTGACGTGATCGCTTTCCCGAAGACGCAACGCGCGCAGTGTCTGCTGACGCAGGCGCCGAGCGAGGTCGACGAGAAGCAGTTGCGTGAACTGCATATTCGCCTGCGTGCGACGGAGCCGGCAGTCAAGAGCTGACCTTAGCAGTACCCCGACAGAAACGGCCGGAGGACATCGTCCCCGGCCGTTTTTTTTGAACTCATTTCTGGCTCACAGTTACCCACGGTCGCCGTCACGCTGTCACTCGATGAGTGACATTCGATTCCTTTGCCGCGAGGTCACTTACCGTGGGTACCCCATCCGCACTCAGCACTTCCATCGTCGCTACAATGCCGACGACTACGGTCGCTGCCGCTTCCTTACCATCCCCGCCGGGATCCGTTCCGGCGGAGATGCCTTCAGCCGTGCCTCGAATGCGCAGCGTCGGTATCCCGGCCGAGCCGCGCGGGAAAAAACGGTCGCACGAAGAAATGGAGTTTTACGCCATTGAAAAATCGGACCAGCCGCGGGTCAAGCGCGCACGTATTGAATCCGACGAACAGATTGAGATAAACAGGCTGTTCGATGCAGTAGCCCAGGGCAACATCTCCCTGGTCACCGATATGATCACCGATTCGCCCGCGTTGCTCAGCGCATGTCTCCCAGAGCCGAGAGGCATGACGCTGCTCTGTGAGGCGGCCGCGCAGGGCAAAGGCGATATCGTCTCGTTACTGCTAGGACTGGATGTGCCGGCGGATTCCAGAAACCGTATGGGAGCCACGCCATTGATGTTTGCGGCTCAGGGAGGGTCTGCCGATGTCATCGCGACGCTTTGCTCGCATGGAGCGGATCCAAACGCGTTCGCGCCTGACTACGGCTACTTCCCGCTGAAATTTGCGATTGCCCGAAAAAATCTGCCCGCATGCCAGGCCCTGATTTCGCAAGGTGCCGATATTCATCGATGGTTCTCTGGGGTGAATCCGCGAACCGAAGGAAAAATTCTTACTTCGGCCTTGAAGGTCATCATGGTTTTTGACTACGTTGAACTGATGACCTGGCTGCTGGATACACGGCGTATTGCGGTGGACTGGATCCATCCTTCAGAAAAAAATATGGGCCTGGTTCATTTTGCGGCCCAGCGGGGAGCCGCATCGATTGTCCGGCTACTGCTTGAACGGGGTGCCCGGCATGACGCTGCGGCATCCAACCTGAAAGGCGAATATCAAGGCAATGCTATCGAGCTTGCTGAGCTTTACGGCCATTTCCATGTGGTCGAGTGCATCCTGCGTTTTCTCGGCGACGCTCGTCCGGAGAGCCTGGAGGCCAAGGGGTTGCAAACATTGGTGGCGTTTGACCTGGCTTCGCATAAGGATTTGTGGGTGAACCCCAAGCGTAATCCGGCCGATGGGCTGACGGACCCGGCGGCAAGAAAGCAGCCATGGAAACTGCTGGAATCGATGGCCAGCGCCTGTGTCTTGTCTGAAAAGCCGAAAGCTTTTCTGTCCAAACTTCAGGAAAGCGGATGGTCGTGCTTCTTTGCGCCGTCCAAGAAAAAGCTCGATTTGTTTTTAATAACGATGCCCCTTTTTTATGGCAACGCATTCAAGCGACCGTGGGCAACGAATGTGTTCGCGGGAGGTTCAGCGCAGCAGTTGCAGATGTTGATCGAGTGGATGTCGGAGGCATGCAGTCGGCATTTGCCCTTCTCCGGAATGAAGCTGACCGCCCAAACAGAACAGGTGATGAACCAGATGTTCGACCTGCAGCGAGATCTGATGCTGTCGGCGATTGCTCACCTTCGAAAGCAGTTCGAAGCGTCTGTCCAGAGCCTGCCCGGGCTTTGCATGAACATTTATATTTCGCGCACTCATCAACTGAACGAGCCCGACCTGTACCGGAAGATGACTGAAGAGTGGGGCTTGTATGGTCCGGTAGCCCCCGCAGCGCTGCGGCTGGTGAAAGAGGCTTATGACAAGCTGCAACGAGTGCAGCCGCAGCATATGCCGGCGCAATTTGCTGCGTTATCGCCCGGCGAGCAACTCGGGCATGTGATGGCCGAACTGCTCGGCGAGTACGAGTGGGACAAAATTCCTGAGATTGCCGAGGCGCTCAGGATGTGCGGCTCAACTGACGAGCTTGATCTTCTGGGAGATTTGTTGTTCCAGCAGTGGCGCTTGTTCGGTGAAGCTTTTGGCGTGATGAAGCCGCATTACACACCCTTTGACGTCCGCAAGCCAAAATCATGAGCGTGCCAACAGTTCCTAATCCATCCCCCAATGTTGTCGGCACAACGAACCAGCACCAAGTTCCCGGGCCGACGCACACTGCGATCGCGGGTCAAGGGCCGGCTGGTCAAGGACCGGCTGTCCCCCGCATGCGCGCCGGCGAGGTCGCTGTGGAGCCGCGCGGAACGAAGCGAAAGAGTGAGGGAGCGGGTTTCGATGACAGCGAACTATCGGAACCGGCCTTGAAGATCGCACGGCATGAGACCGATACGGGGTGGCAGGTTCAGGCACTGTTGTCTGCGATTGAACAGGGAGACGAGCAGCAGGTGGCGCTGCTGCTGGAGCAGTCACCTGGGTTGAGCAGTGCATTCGGTCCGGGACCGGATGGCATAACGCCGCTGTGCGAGGCGGCCCGCCAGGGTCATATCGGCATTGCAAACCGGCTGCTCAGCCTGGGTGTGCCAGTGGATCAACCAGCCCGCAACGGATCTACGCCGTTGATGTTCGCTGCACAGCGAGGCCACATTGAGGCCATCCAATGGCTTTGCATGAACGGAGCCGACCCCAACCACGTGAACGAATCGGCATTAAGAACTCCGCTGGTGTTTGCCATCGAATCTGAAAATCTCGCGGCGAGTCAGGCATTGATTTCTCTCGGCGCGGATCCTTTGCGAGAGCTTAGCTGGGTTGATCCGGACTCCGGAAAGCGAAAGACCCAAGCACCTCTGACGACGGCAATACGCCTGGACTTCGCTGAACTGCTTGCGTGGCTTCTGGATACGCAAAAATTAACAATTGACTGGCGGGAGCCTGTGACGAACTGCACATTGCTGACTTCTGCAGCCAACCTGGGTGGCGCATCTATTGTCGGTATGTTGGCTGAGCGTGGTGCTGATTTGCACCGGGAGGTCCGGACTGTTTTCGGAAGAAAATTCAACGGTATCCCACAATTCGCTTCCGCTTCAATACACCTGCATGTGTTCGAGCGTATCCTGCGTTTCTTGAAAACATCCAGGCCGGATGATCTGCTCAAATTGGGGGGCGATCTGACGAACGGTCTAGCGATTGACCTGCTACTGCATATCGATCTGTGGATGAATCCGAAGGCTCAGGCGGCGGATGGCTTGCGGGATCCGGTACTGCGAAGCCATCCCGAAAAGCTGCTGCAACGGATGGCAGAGGGGGGCTTGTTCCAAAAAGATTTACCGGTGCGTTTGCAATGGCATTCCGAATCTGGATGGCTCGCTTGTCTGACGGCTTCAAAAGTTCTGCTTGACCAAAGTATCGCCTGCGTACCGATCTTGGGTAGCCGTGCGTTCCAGCGTCTTTCGCAGGCTGGCAAGGCGCCCAGGCAAGCCAGCCTGACCAGAGCCCAGTCACTCCAGATGCTGGTTGAAATGACCTCCATATCGACCAACGTTCATGCCCCTTTTTCAGGCAGAAAGCTCACCGCACAGACGGAGCAGGTAATGAATCGGATGTTTGACCTGCAGCTGCAATTGCTACTGTCGGCGATCAAGTATCACCGGTCTGAATTCGACAGGCGTCTGCGGACGTTGCCGGATCTCTGCGTCAACCGGTTTATCTCGGTGTCCCATTCGTTGAACGAGCCTGATCTGTATCGGATGCTGACCAAAGAATGGGGCTTGTACGATCCGGATGCACGTGCGGCGATTCGCCTGGTTGGTGAGGCTTACAGCCGGTTGCGCGCACTGCCACCGCAGCAGCTCCCTGCGGCATTCGCCGCCATGCCGCCGGCCGAGCGGCTCGGGCAGGTCATGATCGACCTGCTCGACAAAGAGGACAAGATTCCGGAGATTGTTGAAGCACTCAGAAGAGCCGACTCGACCGAAGTGCTCGATCTTCTCCACGACTTGTTATTTCAGCAGTGGCGACTCTTCAGTGAAGCCTTTGGTGTGATCAAGCCGCGTTACACGCAATTTGACGTCCGCGAGCCGGAGCTTGTGGATACTCAGCCGCAGAGTAATGTCGATGCCGTTGCGGCGATATCCGAAGGGCCGGTCCCGCTCACTCCGCAGTAAGCCCTGCCAAAGCCGGCCAGCCACCGGCTTTGTCCTGATCGCGGCATAATGCTCGTGCGAATCGACTTTTGCGTGAGCCATGCCTGTCTACAAAATTCCCGAATCTGTTCTCGTGGTGATCCACAGCTCCGACTTGCAGGTGCTGCTGATTGAGCGCGCGGATAAACCGGGCTTCTGGCAATCGGTGACGGGATCGAAAGACGCTGTTGACGAACCACTGGCCGAGACCGCGGTGCGTGAGGTGTTTGAGGAAACCGGGATTCGCATCGGCAGCGCCGGTGTTCCACTCGACAGCCTGCGTGACTGGCAGCTGTCGAATGTCTATGAAATTTATCCGGTCTGGCGCCATCGCTACGCACCGGGGGTTACACGAAACACCGAGCACGTATTTGGTCTGCAAGTGCCGCGCGATATTGCGATCACGCTGGCGCCGCGCGAACACCTTCAATACCGATGGTTGCCCTGGCGCGAAGCAGCTGACCAATGCTTCTCGCCTTCGAATGCGGAAGCGATACTGCAGTTGCCGCGCCATGTCGAGTCTGATCTGTCTGACGCATGAAGCTGCGCATCGCGACCTGGAACATTCACAAGGGAGTCAGTGCACTCGGAAAGCGTCCACGCGTGCACGGTATCAAGCAGGCGCTCGCCGGCATGGCCGCTGATGTCGTGTTCCTGCAGGAGGTACAGGGACGGCATGACCTGCTTGCGCTGAAACATGCGAGCTGGCCGCCTTTGGCGCAGCATGAATTCCTCGCCGGTGAAATCCAGCACTGTGCCTATGGAATGAACGCCGTCTATGACCACGGGCATCACGGCAATGCGCTGTTGTCGAGCTATCCGATTGCATCCGCGCATAATCATGATGTGTCCGACCATGCGTTTGAATCGCGCGGCATCCTGCATTGCGTGCTGACGCTCGGACCCTGCGATGTCCACTGCTATGTTGTGCATCTTGGTCTGTTTGCCGGCAGCCGGCTGCGCCAGACGGATGCACTGATCGATGCCGTGCAGGCGACCGCGCCGGTCGATGCGCCGCTGCTGATTGCCGGCGATTTCAATGACTGGAGCAATGCACTGTCGGACGCGCTGCGCGAGCGGCTCGGCGTGGCTGAGGTGTTTGACGAACGCCTGCCGTCATCGCGCTTCGGCAGTTATCTGCGTCGGCTGGCCGGGCGCGGCCCGAAGCTGGCGCCGGCGCGTACCTTTCCTGCGGCCATGCCCTTCCTGAAACTCGATCGCATTTATGTGCGCGGCTTTCAGGTGCACAGCGCACGCGTGCTGCATGGTGCCAGCTGGGCCCGGCTGTCCGACCATGCGCCCATCGTTGCTGAACTCGATATCAGCACGCAGGCGGATGAGACCGCAGATGAGCTCGAGGCCGGGCATGCGCACGGCTAGCTACAGCCATGGCAATCATCTCTCGCTGCTGCATCGTGGCGCAGAATTCTTCCCTGCACTGATCGCTGCCTGCGACGCTGCTGAAGAAGAGATCTTCGTCGAGACCTATATCTTCGCCGCCGATCCGACCGGAGAGCGCGTGAAGGCGGCCTTGCTGCGCGCCGCTGCACGCGGTGTCACGGTGCATCTGACGGTGGACTGGCTCGGCACCGGGCGCGTTGCCGTATCCCGGTTGAAGGCCGAGCTGGAGCCGGCCGGCGTGCGCTTTGCTGCATTCAACCCGTGGTTTCGTCGCGGTGTCGCACGCACACACAGAAAAATCGTTGTCGTCGATCGGCGTCTGGCGTTTCTCGGCGGCCTCAACATCAATGACGACCTGCTCTCCGATGACGACAGCCATACGCCGCTGCCGGCGCCGCGCTGGGATTTTGCGGTCAGCATTGCCGGCCCGCTGGTCGATGACATCCATGCCGAAGTGCTCGCGCAATGGCAGCGACTGGCGCGCCGTCCCTTACGTGCCCGCATCGAAAACCTGCGCGACTACATGGTGGCCGCGCGTCCGCTGCGCGCGGTCGAAGTGGAAGAAGCGGCGCTGGTGGTGCGCGACAACCTGCGCAACCGTCGCGCGATACAGCGCGCGCTGCTGCAGGCGCTCGGCCGTGCCAGCCATAGCGCGCTGCTGGTCACGCCTTATTTCGCGCCGGGCCGCAAGCTGCGCAAGGCGATGATGCATGCCGCGCTGCGCGGCATTGACGTTACGCTGCTGATCGGTGTCGGACAATTCACGATGCAGGATGCAGTGGCACAGTCTTTTTATCCGCGACTGGTTGGCGCGGGCATACGCATCGTCGAATATCGACGTACCCAGCTGCATGGCAAGGTTGCCGCAATTGATGACGAGTGGGCTACCGTCGGCTCGAGCAATTTCGACGGGCTGTCGCTGTTCGTCAACCACGAGGCCAACATCATCGTGCGCGACCGCGAGTTTGCGTCATCGCTGCGGGACTACATCCTGCGCGGTGTTGCCGAGGGCGTCGTCGTCACCCCGGCCGCCGTGGCGCGCCTGTCCCTGCCACGCCGTGTGTGGAACCGCTTCGCGTATGGCCTGTATCGCGCGGTGCTGCAGGTGCTGACCCTGGGCAGCTACACTCGTTAAGTGCCTCTAACAAAACGCCGCCAGCATCGTTGCGCCGCCTAGCCGTACAGTTGTACTGTCTGCGGCGGCGCGCCTAGCCATCGACGTTTTGTTAGAGGCACTAAGTGTCTGTTTGAAAATCTACTGCGCGACCTGATTTCGCCCCTGCGATGCTCGACGTACCTCACGTACGGCTACGCTTCTCGGGACGAACTCAGGTCGCTCGCGACAATTTTCAAACAGACACTAAGAGGCTGTGAGGCACTAAAATCGCGTGCTATGGACACTACCCGTATCGACAAATGGCTGTGGGCAGCCCGCTTCTTCAAGACCCGTTCGCTTGCCACCGACGCGGTCGAACGTGGCCGCGTGAAGCTCAATGACGAACGCTGCAAGCCGGCGCGCAACCTGAAGGTCGGCGACCTGCTCGATATCGATAATGGCAGCACCGAATGGCAGGTGCGCGTGCTCGGGTTGTCGGACCAGCGCGGCCCGGCGCCGGTGGCGCAGCTGTTGTACGAGGAGACGCCCGAGGGCGTGCAGCGCCGCGAGCAGGCGGCCGATCGGCGCAAGCTGTTTGCGGAGCCGGCCGACGAGATTCGCGGACGACCGACCAAGCGCGACCGGCGGATGCTCGATCGCTCCCGTGGTTGACTCCGGCGCGCCGGTGCGCTGGTCCGCCGGTTTGCCCGGCTTTTGTGCATAATGGACCGATCGTTCTATTTTCTTCTCCTCCATGTCCGACCCCCTGCACAAGCCATTGCGCAAAGGTGAGCAGACCCGCGCCAGCATCCTCGGCGCGGCGCTCGACATGGCCAGCCGCGATGGCCTTGAGGGCCTGACCATCGGCTCGCTGGCCGAGCGGATGGGAATGAGCAAGTCGGGCGTCTTCGCGCATTTTGGTTCGCGCGAAGATTTGCAGGGCGATGTGCTCAAGCTATACCATCATCAGTTCGAGCAGGAAGTCTTTTTCCCGAGTATGCGCGAGCCGCGCGGACTGCCGCGGCTGCAGAGCCTGTTCCGGCTGTGGGTCGAGCGGGTCAGCCGCGAGATCGCTTCGGGATGCATCTACATCAGCGGCGCGGTCGAGTATGACGACCGGCCCGGCCCGATCCGGGATCAGCTGGCCGGTATGGTGCAGACCTGGCAGCGGTCGCTGCAGCGCGCCGCGCGGCAGGCGATCGACGAGGGCCATTTGCTGCCCGGTACGGACGCCGATCAGCTGGTCTTCGAGATGTATGGCCTGGTGCTCGCCCTGCATCATGATGCACGCTTCCTGAAAAGCCCCGGCAGCGCCGCACGTGCGCATGCCGGTTTTGCCCGGTTGATTGCCAGTGCGACGAATTCCGGTCATGCGGTCTGAAGCGTCGATATCCTCTAGCGCAGCGATGATCCACGCGTGTGCGCAATCACATCCAACAGTGCAGGCAAACGCGCTAGCCTAGGCGGTTCATCGCCGTTCAAGGAGACAAACATGCCAGGCTACCAAGCGCCACTGCGCGACATCCGTTTTGTGCTGCATGAGTTGCTGGAGGTCGGCCGCGAACTCGCGCAACTCCCGCCGCATCTGGAGCTCGACGATGCGACCCTCGACCAGGTGCTCGACGAGGGCGCGCGGTTCGCATCGGACGTGCTGTTCCCGCTGAACCGATCTGGCGACCGGGAAGGTTGCCGCTTCGATCCCGCGACCGGCGACGTCGCCGCTCCGGGCGGATTTCGCCACGCGTATCGACTGTTTGTTGATGCCGGCTGGCCATCACTGGCCTGCGACCCGGCCTTCGGTGGGCAGGGACTGCCGATGGTGCTCAACAATGCGCTGTACGAGATGCTGAATTCGGCGAACCAGGCATGGACCATGTATCCGGGCCTGTCTCATGGTGCGTATGAATGCCTGAGCGCGCACGGAACGCCGGCACAGAAAGCACTGTATTTGCCCAGGCTGGTATCCGGCGAATGGACCGGCACGATGTGCCTGACCGAGCCGCATTGCGGCACCGATCTCGGTTTGCTGAAGACGCGCGCCGTGCCGCAGGCGGACGGCAGCTACAAGCTCTCCGGCAGTAAGATATTCATCTCGGCCGGCGAACATGATCTGGCGGCCAACATCGTTCATCTGGTACTGGCGCGGCTGCCCGATGCGCCGGCGGGAACCAAAGGCATTTCATTGTTCGTCGTGCCGAAATTCGTGCCCGACAGCGATGGCCACCCCGGGCTGCGTAATGCGATTCGCTGCGGCGCAATCGAGCACAAGATGGGCATCCATGGCAATGCGACCTGCCAGATGAATCTCGACGACGCAACCGGCTGGCTGGTCGGCGAGCCTGATCGCGGACTGAGCGCGATGTTCGTGATGATGAATGCAGCGCGTCTTGGCGTGGGCATGCAGTCGCTCGGACTGACAGAAGTCGCTTACCAGAATGCGGCTGCGTATGCGCGCGAACGCATCCAGGGACGCAGCCTGACGGGTGCCAAGGCGGCTGATCGTCCGGCCGACCCCATCATCGTGCATCCGGATGTGCGGCGCATGCTGCTGACAGCGCGCGCGTATGCGGAAGGCGGTCGCGCATTCAGTTTTCATGTCGCCCTGATGATCGATCGCGAACTGAACCACACCGACCCGGCAGTCAGGCAAGCGGCATCCGATGAGGTAGCACTGCTGACACCCATCGTGAAGGCCTTCCTCACCGACAATGCGTGGATCGCGTGTTCCGAAGCCTTGCAGGTCTTCGGTGGCCATGGGTATATCGCCGACTGGGGGATGGAACAGTACCTGCGCGATGCGCGCATCAACATGATTTATGAGGGAACGAACACCATCCAGTCGCTCGACCTGCTGGCGCGCAAAGTCCTGATGGACAATGGCGCCCGGATGATGCGCTTTGGCGCGAAGGTACGCGCTTTCGCCGAGGCGCAGCGTGGCGATCCCGCGATGGCGGTCTTCATCGAGCCGCTGACTGATCTGACGGACAAGCTCAGCAAGCTGACGATGGAGATCGGCATGAAGGCGCAGCAGAATCGCGATGAAGCCGGTGCCGCGGCCGTGCCCTATCTGCGGGTGGCGGGGCATTGGATGTTCGCGTATTTTTTCGCGAGAATGGCGAAGATCGCGATCAACCGTATCGACCGTAACGCAGGTGATGATGATTTCTATACCGCGAAGCTGGCCGTGGCACGTTTCTACTTTGCCAGGCTGCTGCCAGAGACCGCGATGCTGATCCGGCAGGCGCGCTCGGGTGCCGGCTGCCTGATGGCGATGGACGCGTCGATGTTCTGAGTGTCCGTTTGAAAATTGTCGCGAGCGACCTGAGTTCGGTCCGAGAAGCGCAGTCGTACGTGAGGTACGTCGAGCATCGCAGGGGCGAACTCAGGTCGCGCAGCAGATTTTCAAACAGACACTGATGCTGCCTGCAGCTTGCGGGCGTATTGAAAGGGGAAGTTCATGGCAGTTCGGTTTGACATCAGCGATCGTGTGGCGACGATCGCATTCAATCGCCCGCAGAAAAAGAATGCGATTACGGCCGCGATGTATCAGTCCGCAGCCGACGCGCTCAGAGAAGCGAATGCAAATGACACGGTGCGCGTGATCGTGATCACGGGCGACGGCGGTTGCTTCACCGCCGGCAATGACCTCGAAGATTTCCTGCAGTGCCCGCCGCAAGGTGAGAACAGCCCGGTGACCCAATACATGAATGCGCTGCGCACGACGTCCGTGCCAGTCATTGCCGCCGTGCCGGGACTGGCGATCGGTATCGGCACCACGTTGCTGATGCATTGCGATCTCGTCTATGCGACACAAGAAGCAAAATTCGCGATGCCGTTCACGCAGCTCGGCCTGTGCCCCGAGTTCGCGTCCAGCGTCCTGCTGCCGCGCATCGCAGGTTACCAGCGCGCCGCCGAGAAACTGCTGCTCGGCGAGCCTTTCGATGCGGCTGAAGCCGAGAAGATGGGACTGGTGAACCGCGTGCTGCCCGCGGCCGAACTGATGCCTTTCGTGCAAGCGCAGGCAGCGAAGCTGGCGGCGTTGCCGTCTGAATCACTGCGCGTGACAAAGCAGCTGATGAGAGCTGACCTGCAAACGCCGGTCGCCGCAGCGATGCTGACCGAGCTGCAGCACTTCACGCGCATGCTCAGCGGGCCGGATGCGAAGGAGGCATTCACGGCGTTTCTTGAGAAGCGCAAGCCGGTATTCAAATAATTCTGTGCACAGCAGGTAAAATTGCGCCGTGAAGCAGGCCAGACAGTCGCTGGCGATCGCGAGATCGCGGGAGGAAGGTCCGGACTCCACAGAGCAGGGTGACGGCTAACGGCCGTCCGCCGTGAGGCGCGGAACAGGGCCACAGAGACGAGCGTATTTAGTTACGGTGAAACGCGGTAACCTCCACCCGGAGCAATTCCAAATAGGCACGCGTTGATGTTGCTCGCGGAGCGTGCGGGTAGGAAGCTTGAGCGCCGGAGTAATCCGGCGCCTAGAGGAATGACTGTCACGTCGGCTGCGAGGCCGGCGCTACAAAATCCGGCCTATCGGCCTGCTTCACATTGCTTTCGCTTCAAGCGCCTTCGCGCGCGAAGCCTCCTTTCCCCAAAGAGCGCAAGCCGGTCTCGCTCATCAATGCACGATAGTTAATGCACTGTACAAACACATGTGCATAACTCAAGTGCCACTTTCAGTAACCCCGCTAAGTCCTTCATTTCTATCGACTATTGATTCTTTAACTGGCTTCAACTAGTTCGCCTAAGTCCTTGACTCCATTGAAAAAAACCCGTGTTTCGTACCGTCATTTTTCTTGACCGGGATTTCCTCATCCTCTAAAGTGGGTGACAGTGTGAAAAAGTGTCTTTTTGTGGGATGACTTTTGCTGCTTTTTCAGGTCGGTAAAAGACTTTTCCGTTAACCGAAATTCAACCTCGGAGGCTTGTCCGCGTGTACCAGGGAGCGTCAGCGCTGAGCATGGATGCCAAGGGCCGAATGTCGATTCCGGCCCGGCATCGTGACGCCCTCGCCGTCCAGTGTGAGGGGCGGGTCACGCTGACCAAGCATCCGCATGGCTGCCTGCTGCTGTTCCCGCGTCCGGTGTGGGAGCAGCACCGTGAGCAGATCGCGAACTGGCCGATGTCGGCACGCGCATGGCAGCGAATCTTCCTCGGCAATGCGTGCGACGTCGAGATGGACTCGGCCGGCCGGATCCTGATCTCGCCCGAGCTGCGCAACGCGGTCGGACTGACACGCGAAGTGATGCTGCTCGGTATGGGCAGTCATTTTGAAATCTGGGATGCGGTCAAGCTCGACGAGAGCGAAGCGCAGGCGATCGCCGGCGGTATGCCGGATGTGTTGAGCAACTTCTCTTTCTGACAGCGGCCGATGACTGAGCTAACGGTGCCCGTTACCTCGCACCGCACGGTCCTGTTGGACGAGGCGGTCGATGCGCTGGCGATAGCGGATGCGCGCCGCGACGGCGTGTTCGTCGATGGCACCTTCGGGCGTGGCGGACATAGCCGGCTGATCCTGTCGCGGCTGTCAGCACATGGGCGGCTGGTTGCGTTCGACAAAGATCCGCAGGCGGTCGCGGTCGCGCAGCAGCTGGCGCGCGACGACGGACGCTTTGCGATCGTGCACGACAGCTTCGCGACGATGAACGAGGCGCTGTCGGCGCGAGGCATCGGGCAGGTGGATGGCGTGCTGCTGGACCTCGGTATTTCATCGCCGCAGGTCGACGAGGCAGCCCGCGGTTTTTCCTTCCGTGCTGATGGTCCGCTCGACATGCGCATGGATCCAACGCGAGGCATGCCCGCTTCCGAATGGCTGGCGACTGAAACGCAGGACAACCTGGAGAAAGTGATTCGCGAGTATGGGGAAGAACGGTTTGCTTTTCAGATTGCAAAGGCGATTGTTGCTCGCCGGGTCGTCGAACCTCTCGTCAGCACGCGACAACTCGCCGCGCTCGTGGCTGGTGCCGTCAAGACCCGTGAAAAAGGGAAAGACCCGGCCACCCGGACTTTTCAGGCTGTACGAATTTTCATCAATAAAGAACTGGAAGACCTTGAAGCAGGTTTGACACAGGCGTTCGGCCGCCTTGCGCCGTTCGGGAGATTGGTGGTGATCAGCTTTCATTCGCTGGAAGATCGGATCGTGAAGCGGTTCCTGGCCTCGAAGGCCAGCGTGCCTCAGCCCGATCGTCGCCTGCCGATTCGCGCATCCGAGCTGCCACAGCCTGAAGCTCGCCTGCTGGGCAAGATGAAGCCGAGCGCAGCCGAGATTGCCGCTAATCCGCGTTCGCGTTCGGCAGTGATGCGCTGCGTGATGCGCCTGCCGCAGGGAGAGGGCGCATGAGCAACCGCGCACTGCTGTCGGTCGCTATACCGCTGGTCGCCAGCGCGCTGCTGCTGGTGAACGCGCAACATCATGCGCGTCGCCTTTTCGTCGAACTCGAGCGTGCACAGGTGCGCAGGGAAAAGCTTGATGCCGAATGGGACCAGCTGCAAATCGAAGTGTCTTTGCTGGCCGAGCATTCGCGCATTGACCGCATTGCCCGCACGTCGCTCGGCATGAGCACGCCCGACCCCGGCCGCACGCAGTACCTCAATGCGGAGGCCCGATGATGCGCGCACCGACCCGCAAGGCCGCTGCACGCGGCATCAGTTTTTCTACCAACCCGGTGCTGGCCGTGCAGCTGCCGGCGTGGCGCTCGCGGGTCGTGCTGTTCTTTTTCTTTGCACTATTTGTCGTCGTCGGTGCGCGCGCATTCTGGCTGCAGGCACTGTCGACCGATTTCCTGCAGGAGAAGGGGCGCTCACGTTATCTGCACACGGTGGAGCTGCCCGCGGTACGCGGCAAGATCACCGATCGGTACGGTGAGGTGCTGGCATCCTCGCTGCAAGTAAAGACGATCGGCGCCATTCCGAAAGCCTTCAGTGCGTCTGATGAGCAGCTGCGCGAACTCGCGCGGCTGCTGGAGATGCCCTTGCCGGAGCTGCAGAAAAAGCTGGGTTCCCCTCGCAGCTTCGTTTTCCTGAAGCGGCAGGTCGATGACAAGGTGGCCGCGCGCATCGCGCAGCTGGGTATAGCCGGCATCGATACGCGGCAGGAGTACAAACGTTTCTACCCCGCCGGTCCGATCGCGGCGCATATTCTGGGCTTTACGAATGTCGAAGACGTCGGACAGGAAGGCATGGAGCTGGCGCAGCAGTCGGCCCTGGAAGGCGTGCCGGGCAGCCGGCGTGTGATCCGCGACCGGCTCGGTCGCATCGTCGAAGACATCGGCTATGTGCACGAGCCACGCGATGGCCGCGATCTGGTGCTGTCGATCGATAACAAGATCCAGTACACCGCGTTTGCCGAACTGCAGCGTGCGGTCGAGCAGCATCGGGCGAAGGCCGGTGCCATCGTCGTGCTCGATGTCAAGACCGGCGAGGTGCTGGCGCTGGCCAACCTGCCCAGTTACAACCCGAACACGCGCCAGGGACTCAATGGCGAGCAATTGCGCAACCGCGTGATGACCGATACCTACGAACCCGGCTCGACGCTCAAGCCCTTCCCGATCGCATTGGCGATGGAACAGGGACTGGTCACGCCGCGCACGCCGATCTACACGCCGCCGAAGATCCAGATCGGTAGTGCCAAGATCGGCGATGCGCATGAACATGCGCCGATGATGACGGTGGCCGAAATCATCGAGAAATCGTCCAACGTCGGTACGGTGCGCATGGCAATGCGACTCGAGCCGCGCGATATGTGGGGGCTGTATGCGTCCGTCGGTTTCGGGCAGGCGCCGCGCTTCGGCTTCCCCGGATCTGTCGCCGGACGAATGCGGCCCTACAAGAACTGGTTGCCGATCGATCAGGCGACGATGAGCTACGGGCACGGCATTTCCGTATCGCTGATTCAGGTGGCGCGCGCTTACATGGTGTTCGCACGCAATGGCGAGATCATTCCGCTGTCCTTCCAGAAGCTGGATGAGCCGCCGCAGGGGCAGCGCGTCATTTCCGAGAAGACCGCGCGCCAGATGCGCGAGATGATGGAACGAGTGGCTGGCCCCGATGGCACCGCGCCGCTGGCGCAAGTGCGTGGCTACCGTGTCGCCGGCAAGACCGGTACCGCGCACAAGGCGGAAAACGGACGTTATGTGAATAAGTATGTGGCGTCCTTCGTCGGCCTCGCGCCGGTGTCGAACCCGCGCATCATCATTGCGGTGATGGTCGATGAACCGTCGAATGGCATGCATTACGGCGGCCAGGTCGCTGCACCCGTGTTTGCGAGTGTCGCTGCCAGCGCGTTGCGCACGATGAATGTCCCTCCGGATGCGAGCGTGGAAAACGTGATCATGCCGGGCAAGATGGTCACGGAGAGCATGTGATGACGACCCTGTCCGACATCACTGACCTGATGGACTGGCTGCGCAGCGCGGTGCCCGCTGCGCAGCTGTCACTTGACTCGCGCCACATCCTGCACGGCGATGTCTTCCTCGCCTGCCCGGGTGAGTCCGGCGACGGCCGTGATTTCATTCCACTGGCCATCGATGCCGGTGCCCGCGCCGTGCTGTTCGACGACGGCGGGGATTTTCGCTGGGATCCGGAATGGCAGGTTGCGCATCGCGCCGTGCCCGGGCTGACAAAGCTCGCCGGCCGTATCGCGCATGAATGGTACGGTAGACCGGATGTCGGCATGTTCAGCGTGGCCGTCACTGGTACCAATGGCAAGACTTCCTGCACCCAATGGCTGGGACAGGCGCTGTCGCGCCGCGAATTACCGACTGCTGTCATCGGCACACTGGGTATCGGGCTTTATCACCGCGGCAGCAGCGGACCGTTCTTCGCCACCGGTTTTACCACCCCCGATGCGGTGCAGCTGCATCGCAAGCTGGCCGAGCAGCGCGCGAAGGGAGCGCAGGCCCTCGCGATCGAGGCATCGTCGATTGGCCTCGTGCAGGAGCGCATGGATGAACTGCATGTGGATTGCGCGGTGTTGACCAATTTCACGCGCGACCATCTCGATTTCCACGGCACGATGGAAGCCTATGAGCTGGCCAAAGCCAAGCTGTTCGACTGGCCCGGCTTGCAGCACGCGGTGATCAATCTCGACGATCCGGTCGGGGCGCGGATGATCGCGCGCATGCGCCAGACCAATCCGTCAGTGCAGGTGATCGGCTACACCACCGAAGGCCTGCAGGCTGACGGCGTCCAGTTGCTGTCGGCCACCGATATCCGCATCGGCCCGCAGGGCGCCAGCTTCCAGCTGTCATCGCCTTTCGGCAGCGGCACCATTCGCACTCAGCTGATCGGCCACTTCAATGTCAGCAATGCACTGGCCATCGCCGGCGTATTGTTCGCGCGCAGCTTTGACTGGGACGTGACGGCCGAACTGCTGGCGTCGCTGGTGGCCGTGCCCGGCCGCATGCAGCAGCTCGGCGGCGGCGACGGACCGCTGGCTGTAATCGACTACGCCCACACCCCGGATGCGCTGCACAAGGCCATTGACGCGCTGCGTGAAGTCGCGCAGTCGCGTCAGGGCAAGCTCTGGTGCGTGTTTGGTTGCGGCGGCGACCGCGATCCCGGCAAGCGTCCGGAGATGGGCCTCGAAGCCAACCGCGCCGACCAGATCATCGTCACCAGTGACAATCCGCGTAGCGAAGCACCCGGGGACATCATCGCGCAAATCATCGCCGATATACCCGAAGCCGATCGCGCCAAGCTGCAGGTCATCCAGGACCGCGCGACTGCGATCCTGTCCGCGATTCGCAATGCCGGCAAGGCCGATGTAGTGCTGGTGGCCGGCAAAGGCCACGAGGACTATCAGGAAATCAAAGGCCGTCGGCTTCCCTTCCGCGATGCCGATCATGCGGCGCTGGCACTGGCCACGCGCGCTACCCGTTTTGGAGGCCACTGATGCAGGCCGCGTTGTCCGATGTCATTTCCGCGATTCCTGGCGCCACGCTGACTGCGCCGGCGCAGTTCACGGGCGTCTCGACTAACAGCCAGACGGTTGCTGCCGGCAACCTGTTCGTCGCCCTGCGCGGCGAGCGCTTCGATGCCCATGACTTCCTGCAGGAGGTCGCCGCGCGCGGCGCGGCGGCGGTGGTCGTTGAGCGCGTGCCCGAAGGCTTCACGCTGCCAGCACTGGTCGTACCCGACACCCGTCATGCGCTGGGCCAGATCGCCAATGTCTGGCGGCGTCGCTTTGACATTCCCGTCATTGGCGTCACCGGTAGCAATGGCAAGACGACGGTGAAGGAAATGATTGCGTCCATCCTCAGTGCTGCGTTCGGTGCCGACCAGGTGCTGGCGACGCAGGGCAACCTGAACAATGAAATCGGCGTACCACTGACCTTGTTCCGCCTGGACGCTATACATCGCGCTGCCGTCATCGAGATGGGTATGAACCATCCGGGCGAGATCGCGCGACTGGCCGAGATCGCCGCGCCGACCGTGGGCCTGGTCAACAACGCACAGCGCGAGCATCAGGAATTCATGGCCAGTGTCGCTGCGGTCGCCGAGGAAAACGGTGCGGTGATTCGTACCTTGTCAGCAGAAGGCTGCGCGGTATTCCCGGCCGACGATGACTACGCATCGCTGTGGCATGGCTACACCGGCACACGTCGCAAGATCACCTTTGGCTTCGGTGGCGACGCCGCTGTCACCTGCGACTGGCAGCCGCTGGATTTCGGCAATCATTTGTCGATCGATGCGCAGGGTATGCATTTTGACGTGTCGCTGTCGGCTGCCGGTGCACACAACGTGCGCAATGCGCTGGCTGCGTGTTCGGTTGCGCTGGCGATCGGCATGGATGTACGCAGCATCGTGCGGGGCCTCGAGCGTTTCGCCCCCGTGGCCGGACGCTTGCAGAAAAAGCAGGCGACCAGCGGTGCGATCGTCATCGACGATACCTACAACGCCAACCCGGATTCAGTGCGGGCTGCCATCGATGTGCTGGCCGCCGCCCCGTCGCCGCGCCTGCTGGTGCTGGGCGACATGGGCGAGGTCGGCAGCGAAGGCGTCGCGTTTCATGAAGAGATCGGCGCCTATGCCCGTGCGCAGCAGATCGACCGGCTATTCACCGTGGGTGCGCTGGCCCGTCACGCGAGCATCGCGTTCGGCAGCGCTGCCCGCCATTTCGACGATATGGAACAACTCAATGATGAAGTCGCGCACGCGCCTTCCGGCGCGAGCGTGCTCGTCAAAGGATCGCGCTTCATGAAAATGGAACGTGTCGTGCAGCGTCTGACCGGCGCGCAGGCAGGGGGACACTGACATGCTGCTGTGGCTGGCACAACAATTCCAGGACCAGATCGGTGCGCTGCGGGTATTTAACTTCATCACCTTCCGCGCGGTGTTCGCGACGCTGACTGCCTTGCTGATTGGCCTGTTCTCCGGTCCGGCCGTGATCCGCATGCTCACCGAGCTGAAGGTGGGCCAGGCGGTGCGCACCGACGGTCCGCAGACGCATCTGGTGAAGTCAGGCACGCCGACGATGGGTGGCGCGCTGATCCTGATCGGTATCGGCATTGCGGTGCTGCTGTGGGGCGACTGGAGCAACCGGTTGCTGTGGCCGGTGCTGATCGTCACGCTGGGCTTTGGCGTGATCGGCTGGGTCGATGACTACCGCAAGGTGGTCTACAAAGACCCGAACGGCATGCGCTCGCGCGAAAAGTATTTCTGGCAGTCCGTGATCGGGCTCGCAGCGGCGTTCTATCTGGCGTTCTCGGTGTCGGGGCCGACTAATGCGAAGGTGTGGGAGCTGTTCGTCGCGTGGGTGCAATCCGGTTTTGCGATGGACTTGCCGCCGAAGGCGGATCTGATCGTACCGTTCTTTAAAACCATCAGCTATCCCCTCGGCGTCTGGGGCTTTATTGCGCTGACCTATTTCGTGATCGTCGGCACCAGCAATGCGGTGAATTTGACGGACGGCCTCGATGGTCTCGCGATCATGCCGACCGTGATGGTTGGTTCCGCGCTCGGCATCTTTGCTTACCTGACCGGTAGCGCAACCTACGCGAAATACCTGCTGATACCACACATCCCCGGCGCTGGCGAATTGCTGATCTTTTGTGGCGCGATGGCGGGTGCGGGCCTGGCCTTCCTGTGGTTTAACGCGTATCCGGCGCAGGTGTTCATGGGCGATGTCGGCGCACTCGCACTCGGCGGCGCGCTCGGCACGATTGCCGTGATTGTTCGGCAGGAGATTGTGCTGTTCATCATGGGCGGCGTGTTCGTGGTCGAGACGCTATCGGTGATGTTGCAGGTCGCCTACTTCAAGTACACCAAGATGCGCACCGGTACGGGCAGGCGCGTGCTGCTGATGGCGCCGCTGCATCATCACTATGAACAGAAGGGCTGGAAGGAAACGCAGGTCGTGGTGCGGTTCTGGATCATTACGATGATGCTGGTGCTGGTCGGGCTGTCGACGCTGAAGCTGCGCTGACGGGCAAAGGTACAAGCAAGGAAAAGAGAAAACACGGATGCGATACGAAGGCAAACAGGTATTGGTGCTGGGGCTCGGTGAGTCGGGCCTGGCGATGGCGCTCTGGCTCGCGCACTGCGGCGCGCGCGTGCGCGTCGCCGATACGCGCTCCGCGCCTGACCGCCTGTCGGCATTGACTGCTGCGCATCCGCAGGCCGAGTTCATCGGTGGCGAATTCAATGTCGCGCTGCTCGAGGGTGTCGACTTCGTTGCACTCAGTCCGGGACTGGCGCCGCATCGGGAGCTTGCGAGCATTCTCCCGGCAGCGCAGGAAAGGCAGATCCCGGTCTGGGGCGAGATTGAGCTGTTCGCGCAGGCGCTGGCTACGCTGAAAGAAGATCGCGGCTATGCACCCAGGGTCCTGGCCATTACCGGTACCAACGGCAAGACCACGGTGACCAGCCTGACCGGTCACCTGTGCCGGGTCGCCGGACTGAGCGTACAGGTTGCCGGCAATATCAGCCCGGCCGCACTCGACGTGCTGCGCGAAGCGATCGATACCGACCAGCTGCCGCAGTGCTGGGTACTTGAGCTGTCGAGCTTCCAGCTCTACAGCACCTTCACGCTGAATGCCGATGCTGCCACGGTATTGAACCTGACGCAGGACCATCTTGACTGGCACGGCGACATGGATGCCTATGCCGCCGCGAAGGAACGCATCTTCGGCGCGAATACCGTTCGTGTACTCAACCGCAATGATGCGCGCGTGATGCAGATGGCCACCCCGTTAGCCGCGGTCGTGAGCTTTGGTACGGATACGCCGTCGGCACCGGATTGCCTGGGCCTGACCACCGATGGCGGTATGGACTGGCTGATGCTGGCCATCGCGCATGAAGAGGGTGAGAAGAAGCGCGGCAAGCCACAACCGGAAACTGAAATTTTCCTGAATCGCCTGATGCCGGCTGATGCGCTGAAGATCCGTGGCCGCCACAACGCAGCAAATGTACTGGCCGCACTCGCGTTGTGCCGTGCAATCGGGCTGCCGCTGGCACCGCTGCTGCATGCGGCGCGGCAGTATGCAGGCGAGCCGCATCGCGTGGAACCGATTGCGAATCTGGGTGGCGTCGAATACATCGACGACAGCAAGGGCACCAATGTCGGCGCCACGGTGGCGGCACTCGAAGGACTGGGCGCCGGCCATGGCGCTCATCTACTGCTGATTGCCGGCGGCGATGGCAAGGGGCAGGACTTCACGCCGCTGGCTCCCGTCGTCGCACGCTATGTGAAGGCGGTATTCCTGATCGGCCGCGATGCGCCGCAGATTCGCGCTGCGCTGGCCTCCACAGGCGTGCCGTTGACCGACTGCGACACGCTGCCGCAGGCCGTGCAGGCCGCATCGGCGGTAGCGCGTGAAGGCGATAAGGTCTTGCTGTCGCCCGCCTGTGCCAGCCTCGATATGTTTACCGACTATGCGCACCGCGCGCGGGTGTTTGCCGATGCCGTACGCGAACTCGGGCTCGAGCGTGGCGAGGTGATCGCATGAAGCTGACGCTGCCCTTCTTCGGCAATCCTGGCAGCGCGCCGGCCGAGTCGCGCATCGGCCAGCGTTCGAGCATGCTCGAGTACGACTTCGCGCTGATCTGGGTGACGCTGATCCTGCTGATGGCGGGCCTGGTGATGGTGTATTCGGCGTCGGTCAGTCTGCCCGATTCGCCGAAATATGCGAATTATAAGAACCATCATTTCCTGCTGCGGCAGGCGATGTTCATCGGCTTCGGGCTGGTCGTCGGCGTATTTGCTTTTCGCACGCGCATCGAGCAGTGGGAGAAGTGGACGCCTATGCTGTTCCTCGGCGCGCTGGTCCTCATGTGCTTCGTACTGGTGCCGGGCATCGGCAAGGGCGTCAATGGCGCGCGCCGCTGGATCGGCTTCGGCGGCTTCAGCCTGCAGCCGTCGGAGGTGATGAAGCTGATGATGGTGTTCTATGCCGCCGACTTCACTGTGCGCAAGCAGCAGTACATGCACAGCCTGACCAAGGGTTTCCTTCCGATGGCGGCAGCTGTCGCCTTCTGTGGTGGCCTGCTGATGTTGCAGCCTGACCTCGGCGCATTCGGTGTGGTGGTCTGCATCGCCATGGGCATCCTGTTCCTCGGCGGTTTCAATATCGTCTGGTTCGCCGGCATGATCGGCGTGCTGGCAACCGTGTTCTGCTCGATCATCCTGATTTCGCCATGGCGCTACGAGCGGATGGTGGCGTACCTGAACCCGTGGGATCCAACCAATGCGCAAGGAAAGGCCTTCCAGCTCACGCACTCGCTCATTGCCTTCGGTCGCGGCGAACTGTTTGGCGTGGGGCTGGGTGGTAGCGTCGAGAAGCTGCACTACCTGCCCGAGGCACACACCGACTTCCTGCTCGCGGTAATCGGTGAGGAACTGGGGCTGGCAGGTGTGCTCGCGGTGACGATGCTGTTCTACTGGATCGTGCGTCGCGCCTTCGAGATCGGCCGCCAGTCCATCGCCGTCGAAAAATTCTTTGCCGGACTCGTCGCCAAAGGCATCGGCATATGGCTGGGTGCGCAGGTGCTGATCAACATGGGCGTCAACGTCGGCCTGCTGCCGACCAAGGGACTGACCTTGCCGCTGATGTCGTATGGCGGGTCGGGGATTGCGATCAACTGTATCGGGTTGGCGGTTTTGCTGAGAATTGATTATGAAAATCGCGTGATGATGCGAGGAGGGCGCTCATGAATGGGCAACTCTTCGCAATGAGCCGCCTCACGCGATTTCGGTGGAGGCTAACTTCGCAACGCGAAGTTAAGTGCGCTTTAGCGCACGGCCGGAACCAAAATGAATTTCGGAGAAGGCTAACTTCGCAACGCGAAGTTAAGTGCGCTTTAGCGCACGGCCGGAACCAAAATAGCGCCATGATGCCCGGAGGCCGCACATGAAGCGCCTCCTCATCATGGCCGCCGGTACCGGCGGCCACATTTTCCCAGGTCTGGCGATCGCCGACACGATGCGCGCGCGCGGCTGGCAGGTGTCCTGGCTGGGCACGAAGCACGGCATGGAAACCGATATCGTGCCGAAGCATGGTATCGCGGTCGATGCGATCGATTTCGCCGGCCTGCGCGGCAAAGGTATCAAACATTTGCTGAGCGGTGCCGTAAAGATGGGCGCGGCCTTCCTGCGCTGCCGCGCGATCGTCCGCGCACGCCAGCCAGATGTCGTGCTTGGCATGGGTGGCTATGTAACGGTGCCGGGCGGGATCATGGCGGCGCTGGCGGGTCGTCCGCTGGTGCTGATGAATGCCGACGCCGCGCTGCTGATGTCGAACAAGGTATTACTGCGCTTCGCGAAAAAAATCCTGTTCGGCTTTACTGCCAGAGACGCGCAGATCGACAAGGCGCAGGTGACGGGTAACCCGATTCGCAAAGAGATCGCGAGTTTGCCGTCGCCAGTCGAGCGGTATGCGAAACGCAGCGGCCCGCTGAATGTACTCGTCATCGGCGGCAGCCTCGGCGCGAAGGTACTTAACGATACCGTGCCGGCTGCATTGGCGCTGTTGCCTGAAGCTGCTCGTCCGAGTGTGGTGCACCAGTCGGGTAGGCAGCACATCGACGCATTGAAAAAAAATTATGCAGCTGCGGGCGTGCATGCCGAGGTGGTTGATTTCATCGATGACATGGCATCGCGCTATGCCGCCGCAGATCTGGTGATCTGCCGTGCTGGCGCGATCACGGTCGCGGAACTTTGTGCGGCAGGCGTTGCCAGCGTGCTGGTGCCGCTGGTGGTATCGACCACGTCGCACCAGCGCGATAACGCGCAATGGATGTCGGGCTGCGATGCAGCGATTCACCTGCCACAGGCAGGCATGGACGCAAGCTCGCTGGCCCGCTTGTTGCAAGACATGACACGCGAGCGCTGCCTGCAGATGGCGGTGGCGGCGTACGCACAGGGCCGGCGCGATGCGAATGACGCGATCGCGCAGGTGCTGGAAGCATTGGGCAATGCATGAAACACAAGGTCAAACACATCCACTTCGTCGGCATTGGCGGCTCCGGTATGAGCGGCATCGCCGAGGTGTTGCTGAACCTCGGCTATACCGTGTCCGGATCCGACCTTGGCAGCAATGCAGCGAGCCGCCGGCTGGCGGAGCTGGGTGCGCTCGTACGCATCGGCCACGCGCCGGAGCACATCGCCGGAGCGGATGCGATCGTCACGTCAACCGCCGTCGGTGCAGACAATCCGGAGGTGCTCGCCGGCCGCGAGCGCCATATTCCCATCGTGCCGCGTGCGGTGATGCTGGCTGAGCTGATGCGCTTGAAGCACGGCATCGCCATTGCCGGCACGCACGGCAAGACCACCACGACCAGTCTGGTAGCGAGCGTATTGGCCGAGGGCGGGCTCGATCCGACCTTCGTGATCGGCGGACGCCTGAACAGCGCCGGCGCCAACGCGAAGCTCGGCACCGGTGAGTTCATCGTCGCCGAAGCGGATGAATCGGATGCGTCCTTCCTGAACCTGTCGCCGGTGATCGAGGTGATCACCAATATCGACGCGGATCACATGGAGACCTACGAACATAGCTTCGCGAAGCTGAAGCAGGCCTTCATCGAATTCACGCAGCGGCTGCCGTTCTATGGCGTTGCGATCCTTTGCCTCGACGATCCGAATGTGCACGAGATCATGCCGTCGATTGCGAAGATGGTGACCACCTATGGCTTCCACGAAGACGCCGATGTGCGCGCTGTCGATGCACGCGCTATCGATGGTCTGATGGCGTTCACCGTGGTTCAGAAAGACTATCCGCCGCTGGACGTGCGGCTGAATCAGCCCGGCATGCACAACGTGCAAAACGCGTGCGCGGCGATTGCCATCGCGCGCGAGCTCGATGTCGCTGACCATCACATCCAGAAGGCACTGCAGGAATTCACCGGTGTTGGCCGTCGCTTTACACGCTATGGCCAGCAACCCTTGCCGGGCGGCGGTAGCTTCGCGCTGGTCGATGACTACGGGCATCACCCGGTTGAGACCGCGGCCACGATTGCCGCCGCGCGCGGCGCTTTCCCGGGTCGCCGGCTGGTACTAGCATTCCAGCCGCACCGCTACACGCGCACGCGCGACCTGTTCGAGGACTTCGTGAAAGTGCTCTCCGGTGTAGATGTGCTGGTGCTGGCCGATGTATACCCGGCTGGCGAGCAGCCGATACCGGCGGCGGATGGCCGCTCACTTGCGCATGCGCTGCGCGTGGTCGGGAAAGCGGAATTGGTGTTTGTCGAAGACCTCGCGGAGATGCCCGGCGTGCTGCTGAAGATGGCGCGTGACGGCGACGTGGTGATGACGATGGGCGCAGGATCGATTTCAAATGTGCCGGCGCAGCTGCAGCAGCTCGCGCAGGAACGCTCGGCACGGGGACAGGAATGAGCAAGGAATTGAAACAGGAATTTGGCAAGGTCGGCGTGTTGTTCGGCGGACGTTCCGCTGAGCGCGAGATATCGCTGATGTCGGGCAGCGGTGTGTTGAAGGCATTGCAGTCGTACGGTGTTGATGCGCATCCGTTCGACCCCGCCCAGCGCTCGCTGGCAGAGCTGGCTACGGAAAAGTTTGATCGTGTCTTCATCGCATTGCACGGCCGCTACGGCGAGGACGGCACAATGCAGGGCGCGCTCGAGCAGCTCGGCATTCCCTACACCGGACCGGGTGTGCTGGCCTCGGCGATCGCGATGGACAAGGCGATGACGAAGCGGGTCTGGTTGTTCAATGGCTTGTCGACGCCGCGCTTCGAGATGCTGAAGGCCGATAGCGACTGGCATGCGGTTGCCACCAAGCTGGGCCTGCCGCTGATTGTGAAGCCCGCGCATGAAGGATCGACCCTCGGGCTGACCAAGGTGACTGATGCAGCGCAACTGCCGGCAGCGTATGCATTGGCGGCACGCTTTGACCATGCCGTGATGGCCGAGGAATTCATCAGCGGCAAAGAGCTGACCTGCCCGGTGCTCGGCAGCGGCGACACCGCACGCGCGCTGCCGGTGGTGCGCATCGTCGCGCCGGATGCGAACTACGACTATCAAAATAAGTATTTCTCCAACGAGACTCAGTACCTGTGCCCGAGCGGTTTGCCGCCGGAGCAGGAACGCCGCATTCAGCAGCTGGTGCTGGACAGCTATCGCACGCTCGGCTGCCGCGGCTGGGCACGCGCTGACGTGATGCTGCGTGCGACCGATGACGAGCCTTTCCTGCTGGAGATAAATACGTCGCCAGGGATGACCGGCCATTCGCTGGTGCCGATGTCGGCTGCTGTTGCGGGTATGCCGTATGAGCAGCTGTGCGTGGAAATCCTGCGCATGGCCGCACTCGACCTGCGACCGACGTCCGACTGGAAACCAGACTGAACGAGGGCACGCGCGATGTGGAATGACGTCAGGACGATGAACAGGATCACCCGGCTTCTGCTGTGGGTGTTCGCGCTCGTCCTGGCGTATGAGGGGCTGCTGTGGATCGCTAACCAGCCGGTGTTTGATTTGCGCCGTGTACAGGTGCAGGGCGTTAGCGGCAAGCCACTTCGCTATGTCGATGCGGTCACGGTGCGTAGCGGCGTGTTGCCGCGCATACGCGGGAATTTTTTCTCGGTGGACCTGAATGTCGCACGGGCGGCGTTCGAGACGGTGCCCTGGGTGAAGCATGCATCGGTACGGCGCTCATGGCCCAACCGGCTGGTAGTGACGGTCGATGAATATGTCGCGCTCGGCACCTGGGGCGGACGCGAAGGCCGGCTGCTCTCGGTGGATGGACTGCTGTTCACCGCCAACCTGGCCGAAGCGGAGGAGGACGGCCCGCTGCCGCTACTGGGCGGACCGGAAGACAGCGAGCGCGAAGTAGCTGAGCGCTTTGCTGACCTGCGCAACTGGCTGGCGCCGCTGCAGTTGAAACCGCGTGAGCTGACACTGTCGACCCGCTATGCGTGGTCCGCGACGCTGGAGAACGGCCTCGTGCTGAACCTGGGCCGGACGCATGCGCGCGACGAAATGAAGGCGCGCATCGACCGGCTGACCAGCGTGTATTCGCGGCTGGCGTCGGCCTTGCCGAGCCAGTTTGATGTGATCGACCTGCGCTACCCGAATGGACTGGCGCTGCGCCGGCGAGTGCAGCCACTGCCTGCGCCGGCTGACGTGAATGCAGCACCGGACAGCACCACCTGAGCCGAGCGAATGGAAGGATTGAGCAACATGATGACTATGAGCCCGTTAAAGCCATGACAAAAGACGCGAAGAACCTGATCGTCGGACTCGACATCGGCACCTCGAAGGTGGTGGCCGTCGTTGCCGAGGTGCTGCCGAACGGAAGGCACGAGATCATTGGCCTTGGCCAGAGTGAATCCCGTGGCCTGAAGAAGGGCGTGGTGGTGAACGTCGAGGCCACGGTCGAATCGATCCAGCGCGCGCTCGAGGAAGCCGAGTTGATGGCTGACTGCCAGATCCGCAATGTCTGGACCGGTGTCGCCGGCAGCCATATCCGCAGCTTCAACTCCAGCGGCATGGTTGCCATCAAGGACAAGGAAGTCACCGCGACCGATGTGGCCCGGGTGATCGAGACGGCCAAGGCCGTCAATATCCCGACCGACCAGCAGCTGCTGCACACGGTACCGCAGGAATTCATGGTCGACAGTCAGGAGGGAGTGCGTGAGCCGGTTGGCATGAGCGGCTTGCGGCTCGAAGTCAAGGTACACATTGTCACTGGCGCGGTGTCCGCTGTGCAGAACATCGTCAAGTGCGTGCGCCGCTGCGGACTGGAAGTCACGGACCTGCTGCTGCAGCCGATGGCGTCCGCCGATGCGGTGCTGAGCGCCGACGAGAAAGAGCTCGGCGTGGTGATGATTGATATCGGCGGCGGCACGACCGATATTGCGATTTATACCGAAGGCGCGATCCGCCACACCGCCGTGATACCGATTGGTGGTGATCAGGTGACCAACGACATCGCGATGGCGCTGCGCACACCGACGGCTGAGGCCGAGGACATCAAGGTGCGGCACGGCATTGCCAAGCAGGTGCTGGCCGATCCGACGGATGTATTCGACGTGCCCGGTCTGGGCGACCGTTCGTCACGGATGTTGTCCAAGGCGGCACTCGCGGCCGTGATCGAACCGCGCGTCGAAGAGCTGTTCTCACTGGTGCACCAGGTGGTGCGCGAATCCGGCTTCGAGGAAGTGCTGTCGTCGGGTGTGGTGCTGACCGGCGGTAGCGCGCTGATGCCGGGTATCTCCGAACTGGCCGAAGACATTTTCCTCAAGCCCGCGCGCGTCGGCGTGCCGATCTACGACGGCCAGCTGGCGGACGTGGTGAAGAGCCCGCGTTACTCGACCGTGCTCGGCTTGCTCGAAGAGGCCAAGCGGCAGTACCTGCGCGGCCAGGTCATGGTCAGCCAGGCTGGTTCGGCTACGGCGGTCTGGCAGCGGATGAAAGAGTGGTTCATGGGGAATTTCTGACGCCGGCGCAAAGGAATGCAAGGAGCTGACAGCAGAAGACTCGTAGTAAATAAGTAGTGAACCGAAGTAGTGAATCAGCGTAGTGAATCAGTGTTGAACAAGAAGTGAATAAAGCGCCGTATCAGCGGCCGAAAAGAAGCAGCAGTTTGCAAGGCTTAGTTTTCAACTGAACCGCAGTTGTCAGTTGCCAGCCGTCACGCGGAGTGATGGCTGATGACTGAAAACTGCTACACCAAGGGAGTCATCATGGAAATCGATATGCTGGAAAACACGAAGGGCACGATCATCAAGGTGGTCGGTGTGGGCGGTGCCGGCGGCAATGCCGTTCAGCACATGATCAACAAAGGGGTGTCGGGCGTCGAGTTCATCGTCGCGAATACGGATGCGCAGGCACTGGCGCAATCGAAGGCACACAATGTGATCCAGATCGGCGAGTCCGGCCTCGGTGCCGGCATGAAGCCGGCAGTCGGCCGTCAGCTGGCCGAAGAGACGCGCGACCGTATCGAAGATGCACTGCGCGGCGCGCACATGGTGTTCATCGCCGCCGGTATGGGTGGCGGTACCGGTACCGGTGCGGCGCCGGTGATTGCGCAAGTGGCGAAAGAGCTCGGTGCACTGACCGTGGCCGTGGTGTCCAAGCCGTTCAGCCATGAAGGCCGCAAGTGCCTCGAGATTGCCAATGAGGGTCTGGAAGAACTCGGTAAGCATGTCGATTCGCTGATCGTCATCCTCAACGAGAAGCTCGAAGAGATTTACGAAGACGACAGCATGATCGAATGGCTCGGCCATGCGGATGACGTGCTGAATAATGCGGTGGCGGGCATTGCCGAGATTATCAACGTGCCGGGTCACATCAACGTCGACTTCAATGACGTCAAGACCATCATGGCCGAGCAGGGCAAGGCGATGATGGGTACGGCCGTGGCCTCCGGTGTTGATCGCGCGCGCATCGCGGCCGAACAGGCGGTGGCATCGCCGCTGCTCGACGGTATCGATTTGTCCGGTGCGCGCGGCGTGCTGGTCAATGTGACGGCGAGCCGCTCGCTGAAGGGCAAGGAAATCAAGCAGGTGATGGAAACCGTGCGTGCCTTTGCCGCCGATGACGCATCGATCGCGCAGGGCATTGCCTACGACGACACCATGGGCGAGGAGCTGCGCGTGACCGTGGTGGCCACTGGTCTCGGCCGTCGCCGTCCGCAGCTGGTATCGACGCCTATCCAGACACAGGTACCGGTGGCGCGTACCGGTACCTACAATGAGCCGGTCGCAGCCGTGGCCGACCCGATGCCTGCAGCGGTACAGTCCACCGAGCCGGCACGCGCGCCGGCCGTGTGGCGTCGCGAGTCTGCGTCGGAAACGGTGCGCGCAATGGAGCGTAACGGAACCGAGACCTACGACATCCCGGCCTTCCTGCGCCGTCAGGCGGACTGATCCCTGCAGGAAATCGGCGGGCAAGGCATACTTCTGCACTGCCCGCCGTCAGTGGCAGGCTGAGTGTCCCGAGAGGCGCTTAACAAAAATGAAAAGCGCCGGCGGCTAGCCGGCGTTTCGACGAATTCGCTTCCACTGCAAACATTACAAGGATCACCATGACCATCAAGATCGGCGACCGCCTGCCCGAAGGCAAACTGGCTGAATTTATCGACGTCGAGACCGAGGGCTGCTCACTCGGCCCGAACACGTTCAACGTGTCCGACCTGGTGAAGGGCAAGACCATCGCGATCTTCGGCCTGCCCGGCGCGTATACGCCGACTTGCTCGGCCAAGCATGTGCCCGGCTATGTCGAGCACGCGAAAGCCTTCAAAGCCAAAGGCGTTGACGAGATCTGGTGCATTTCGGTCAACGATGCGTTCGTGATGGGCGCATGGGGCCGCGACCAGAAAGCGACCGGTATCGTGCGCATGATGGCTGACGGTAATGCCGACTTCAGCAAGGCGATCGGTCTGTCCGCCGATTTCAGCCAGTTCGGCATGGGCACGCGTTCGCAGCGCTACTCGATGCTGGTCAAGGATGGCGTGGTCCAGCAGCTGAATGTCGAGGCACCCGGCAAGTTTGAAGTGTCGAACGCCGAGACGATGCTGGCCCAACTGTAAATACAGACTGCATGATCCGCCAGCGCACCATTCGCGAAACGGTCAGCACGACCGGGGTCGGCCTGCATTGCGGCACGCGCGTTGTGCTGACGCTGCATCCGGCACCGGTTGATACCGGCATTGTGTTCCGGCGCGTCGACATCGAGCCGCCGGTAGAGCTGCCGGCGAATGCGATGGGCGTTGGCGACACGCACATGGCGTCGGTGCTGGAAAAGGATGGCGTGCGCGTGTCGACCGTCGAGCACCTGATGTCTGCATGCGCAGGTCTGGGCATCGACAACCTCGTCATTGACCTCAATGCCGAGGAAATCCCGATCATGGACGGCTCGGCGGCATCGTTCGTTTTCCTGCTGCAGCAGGCCGGCTATGTCGAACAGCCGGCGGCGAAGAAATTCATTCGCGTGATTCGTCCGGTCGAGGTGCGTGAGGGCGAGGGCGCTGCCGAGAAGTGGGCGCGCCTTGAACCCTGGCATGGTTACCGGCTGAGCTTTTTCATCGAATTCAATCACCCGGCGATCGATAGCACCGGCCAGACGGCCGAAGTCGATCTCAGCTTCGAATCCTATATCGAAGAGATTGCGCGTGCGCGCACCTTCGGCTTCATGCAAGACGTCGAGATGTTGCGCGGCATGGGGCTGGCGCGCGGCGGCTCGCTCGAGAATGCGATCGTGATGGACGAGTTCCGCATCCTGAACAGCGGCGGGCTGCGTTACCAGAACGAGTTCGTGCGCCACAAGATCCTCGATGCGATGGGGGATCTCTATCTTGCCGGCCATCCGCTGCTCGCAAGTTATACCGCCCACAAGTCCGGGCACGGACTGAATAACAAGCTGCTGCGCGCGCTGTTCGCTGATCCCGACGCTTACGAAACCGTCACCTTCGACTCTGCCGCTGCCGCACCGGCGGCGTATTCGGCTCAGCTTGAGCAGGAGTGGGCGGGCGCCTGATCTTCTGCGTCGCGCGCTTTCTGCCGCCTTGTCATTCAACGTGTCTGTCTCTGTCCCTCCGAAGGAAGCACCGTTTGCGATTCTGTCGCTGGTCTTGAGCGGCGCGATCTGGGGGCTGTCATGGTGGCCGCTGAAGTACTTCGGTACGCAGGGTCTCGATGGTCATGCGATCGCGCTGACCGCGTATGCGCTGGTGGGCGTGGCCGCTCTGCCGCTGATCTGGCGTGAGCGCCATCAATGGCGACGCGAACTGCCGCTGCTGCTGCTGATCGGCTTCTTCTTCGGTGTCGCTAACTTCCTGTTCAGCTGGTCGCTGATGGTCGGCTCGGTCGTGCGCGCGATGCTGCTGTTTTTCCTGTTACCTGCCTGGGGTGTGCTAGGCGGGAAAATCTTTCTGCGCGAACGATTGGGCGTGCGTCGTCTGCTCGCGGTAGCGCTCTGTCTGGGCGGCATTTTCACCATTGTCGGCGGCGTGGAGGTATTCGACACGCCTTTTTCATTCGCCGATGTGGCGGCCTTCATTGCAGGCCTCGCGTATACCGCGGCCGGTATTACGAACCGCGTTGCACGCGACATCCCGGTGACGAGCCGAACGCTGTCGTCCTTCGTCGGCTGTGGTGCTGTTGCGTACATCGGCCTCATGGTTCACGTGCCCGCGATACCTTCGTTGCCAGCCAGCGAATGGCTGCTGCTCTGTCTCTTCGCATTCGGCTGGCTGCTCGGTGCGACCGTACTGACCACCTATGGCGTGATGCATGTACCGGTCAGCCGTGCGGCGGTACTGCAGGTCGGTGAGTTGCTGGTTGCTGTGGTGTCGGCGGTGCTGATCGGTGGCGAGTCGCTGTCGGCCGGTGAGTATGCCGGTGGCGCGATGATCGTGGCCGCGACCTTGCTTGAGGCTTTGCGTCGTACGGACTGATACGACGCTGCCCTTTTTCGCTAGCGGGACTTATTCGCTGTTTCTTTGCTGGTTGTTCGTTGACTGTCTCAGCAGTTCAAAGAGTATGTTCGCAACGAACTCGATTGCAACACTTTCTCTTGCAGCGTCCTGCTGCGACAGGCGCAGACTTCGCTGCGCTGCCAAATTTTCTCCTCCTGATTTTTCCTTCGGAATAATCGCGCGTCGTTCTCCCGTGTTGCATTGACGGCTGGCTCTTCGAGCTGCCCGATGCAGTCTGCCTTGATCCTATTTTTCTGGTCTTGTCGATGCGCGTTATTCACGCTGCTTTAGTCCTGTGTGTGCTCTGCGAATGCCTGCCTTTGCCGGCGAGATCTCAGTCTTTGCCCGGCACGGTCGACGACACATGGCTGCTGCAGCGCGAACGCGAGGCGCAGCTGCGTCGCGAACAGGAGTCGGTACCCGACGTTCGCCTGCAGCCGACGCCCTCGCCTCCGGCACCGCTGTTGCCGGCCGTCGAATCTCCCTGCTTCACGATCTGCAGGCTGCATATCGATGGTGATGACGCTGAAAAATTTTCGTGGCTGTCGACTGCGGCAGACCGTAGCACCGACGGGCAGCGCGATACCGCGCTGGGCCGTTGCCTCGGTAGCGATGGCATACACATCGTGCTGCAAAGACTGCAGCAGGCTTTGCTGAAGCGCGGGTATGTCACGACGCGTTTGCTCGCTGCGCCGCAGGACTTGTCATCCGGTGTGCTGGCCGTGACCGTGGTACCCGGCCGTGTGCGTTCGGTGCGCTTCGCCGATGGCACCTTGAATCGTGCGAACGCCTGGAACGCGATGACGCTGCAGCAGGGCGATCTGCTTGAACTGCCTGCGCTCGAACAGTCGCTGGAAAACTTCAAGCGCGTGCCGACGGCCGATGCCGATATGGAGATCGTTCCCTCGGCCGATCCCGATGCCCGACCGGGCGACAGCGACATCGTGCTGCACTGGTCGCAGGCCCGACCGTTTCGCATCAACCTGTCGCTGGATGATGCCGGCGTTCGATCGACCGGTCGGCTGCAATCGACCTTCACCTTCGCGGTTGACCATGGATTGACGCTGAACGATCTGTTTTATATCAGCGTCGGCGATACGGTGGGTGAGCGGGCTCCCGGTACGCACGACAGCCAGTCGCGCACCCTCCACTACTCGCTGCCCTGGCGCGACTGGCTGCTGTCGGTCACTCATAGCGACTGGAGCTATCGGCAGTCGGTGCCGACGACTACTGCAGAGAATCTCTACAGCGGCACCAGCCACAACACCGAACTGGCGGCTACCCGGCTGCTGTATCGCGACTCGCAGCGTAAGATCACCGGCAGCCTGAAGCTCTGGTCGCGCGAATCGGACAGCCATCTCAACGATGCCGAGCTGGAGCAACAGCGGCGCCATACCGCCGGCTGGGAAGCGCAGCTGTCGCATCGCGAGCAAGTCAGCGACGGCACGCTCGATGCCAGCCTCGCGTACCGGCGAGGCACCGGCGCATTCAGTTCGAAGGAGGCGCCGGAAGAGCCGACAGGCGATGGCAGCGCGCGCATGCGCATCGTGCGCGCCGACCTGCTGCTGTCGCTGCCATTCACGGCCGCATCGCAGTCCTGGCGCTACAGCGCCGGCATGCGCATCCAATGGAACGGTACACCGCTGACGCCGCAAGACCGCTTCGCCATCGGCAACCGCTACACGGTACGCGGCTTCGATGGCGAATCGCTGCTGACCGGCGATCGCGGCTGGCTGCTCAGGCAGGAGATCGGCTGGTCTGTCGGCGCTCTAGGTAGCGAGCTGTATGCAGGCATCGATACCGGTCATGTCGGTGGACGTTCCGCCGCATTACTTCCTGGACGCGAGTTGACCGGTGCCGTGATTGGCTTACGAGGCGGCATGAACGGCTTTGCGTGGGATGGCTTCATCGGTCGTCCGCTATCGCGCCCCGAAGGTTTCCGTACCGCCGACACCACCGCCGGCTTTTACCTGAGCGCCAGTTTCTGAGGAGTTTCGATGACTGCATCTACCTCGCATCCGCAGGTCGTACCCGTTGTCGTACCGCTTGTACTGTTCATCATCCCGCTCACCACGCTCGCACAGATCGTCGCTGACCCGAGTACGGCGCCGAGGGAGCGCCCCGTCATCCTGAACACCGCGAACGGCCTGCCGCAAGTCGACATCACCGCACCGACCGCCGGCGGCGTGTCGGTGAACCGCTTCGTGCAGTTCGACGTCAACTCACGCGGCGCGATTCTGAATAACGGCCGCACTGCATCATCGACCGCGCTGGCCGGCTGGGTCGCAGCGAATCCGGCGCTGCTGGCACGACCGGCACAAGTGATCGTCAATGAAGTGCGCAGCGCCCAGCCCAGCCAGCTGACCGGCTATCTGGAGATCGCCGGCCAGCGCGCTGAGGTGATCATTGCCAACCCGGCCGGCATCACCTGCGACGGTTGCGGCTTCCTGCATGCGAACCGGGTCGAGCTGGCTACCGGTTCACTCCTGTGGCGCAACGGTGGTGTTGCCGGCTATGCGCCCGGCAGCGGCGCGCTGCAGATTGCCGGCCGCGGGCTCGATGCGCGCAGCGTCGATACCCTGTCGTTGTGGACGCAGGCGGCGCAGATCAATGCCGGACTGTGGGCGAACCAGCTGAATGTGACGCTGGCGGCACCGGCGGCAGAGGGTACGAAAGAAGGGGCGACGGAGGGTACAACGCAAGGTACATCGCAGGGTACGGCCGGTGCCGCTGCACCGCCTGCCTTCGCACTCGACGTCGCCGCGCTCGGCGGTATGTATGCAAACCGCATCTATCTCGTCGGCACCGCGCACGGCCTGGGCGCACGTAACCTCGGCACACTGGCGGCCAATGAGCAGCTGGTCGTCACGCTCGACGGCAAGCTCGCCAACAGCGGCCAGATCGATGCGCAGGCGGTCAGGATTGCCGCCACCGGCGTCGATAACCTTGCTGCCGGCCGTATCCTCGGTGAGACCGTCGCCATCGCGACCGAGCGGCTGGCCAATGCCGGCCATCCGGACGCGGCACCCGTGATCGCAGGCACGCAGCGGGTTGATATTGGCGCGAAGGTAGTGGAGAACACCGACCATGCACTGCTGCTGTCCGGCGGCGACATGGCCATCGGCGGCGCGCTCGATGAGGACGGGCATGCGACTGGCCAGGCCACATCGGTGCTGAACCGCGCATCGACCATCGATGCGCTGGGCAATCTGTCGATATCGGCGCAGACACTGCTGAATCAGAACGGCGACTTCGCGACCGAGGAGCGGCAAGCCGGCGCGACCGAATCCTTCTTCGAGCTGCAGCCCAAGGACAGTCGCGAGAAATTCGACATCAGCCGCTTCCGCTGGGAAGACTGGAGCCGGGCCGGCCGTTATCGCTGGCGTAATGACACGACCGTGATCGACGACAGCGCCTTCGGCACCATACCACTGCCGGATGTGCATGATGAAACCTGCAGCGGCGACGGTGCGGCCGAAGTGTGCACACCCACACGCGGCAGCAACTACCTGCCGAACGATCCGGCCTGGGCGTATTTCCGGTTAACGCCCCCGGCGCCGGCACCGGTCCTAGCCTTGCCGCCGGCGCCGGATGCTAATAGCGACCCCGCTGGCTGGGCCGCGTGGCAGCAGCAGAAGGTGGCACAGGATGCCGCACTGACTGCGTGGGAGACAGCCACCGATGCGCGTCTGGCGGCGCTGCAGTCAGCCATCGACGCTCACAACGACAGGTTTGATGAGCAGCAGATCCGCGCGTGGACCCAGTACATCGGCCAGCGTCGCCACTTCGAGACGGTGGTTACGCGCTCCGACCCGGCGCAGATCAGCGCCGGCGGCGACATCACGTTAACGGGTGAGAGCCTCATCAATGACAAGAGCCGCCTGCTCGCCGGTGGCAAGCTGCGCGGATCACTGGATAAGCTGACACAGGTGGATGCGACCGGCACCGTGCGCATGCACGAGTCCGGCACCAGCCAGTACACCAAGAGCCACTATCGCGGCAGGGTACGGGGTTACACCACCCGCGACTGGGCGCCGGAGTTGCCCTACGCGCCGGCCGATGAGGTGACCTCGGTTGTGCTGCCAGTGGCGCTCAAGCAGGAACAGGCGGTGGTTGATCCGACCGGGGGCGCTGCCGGCACCGCATCGGCTCAACGCCTGTCGGCGCAGGCACTGTTCCGCTGGCAGCCGGAGGGCAGCGCGCTGCTGGCTGTTGATCCGCGCTTCACGCAGTACCGGCAGTGGATCAGTTCGGACGTGATGCTGCAGCAGCTGCAGTGGGACCCAGCGATTACGCACAAGCGCCTGGGTGATGGCTTCATCGAGCAGCGGCTGGTGCGCGAGCAGGTCGCGCAGCTGACTGGCCGGCGCTTCCTGCCGGGTCATGCTGACGACGATGCGCAATACGCGGCGCTAATGCAAAGCGGCCTCACGCAGACGCAAGCGCTGAAGCTGCGGCCCGGTGTGGCGCTGTCGGCGGAGCAGGTCGCGCAATTGACCTCCGACCTCGTCTGGCTGGTCGAACAGGACATCACCCTGCCGGCATCTGGCGATCAGCCGGCGCGCACCGTCCACGCACTGGTGCCACGGGTTTACCTGATGCCGCGCGAAGGCGCCGTGCAGCCCGACGGTAGCCTCATCGCGGCAGCCGATATCGAGCTGCTTGTACGCGGCACACTGCAGAACGCCGGCACCATCGCCGCGCAGCATGGGCTGACGCTTGAAGCCAAGACAATCACCAACAGCGGCACGCTCAGTGGTGGCCAGCTGGTGGTCACCGCCCGCGGCGATCAGGTGCATGACGGCGGACGGGTGATCGCCGCCGATGGCGCGGTGCTGGCCGCCGGTGGTGATGTGCGGCTGGTGTCGACCACAAACCATCGTGAGCGCCGCAGCGTGACAGCTGCTGGCACCGGTAAGGCAAATCGTACGCAGATCGATCGCCTGGCCAGCGTGCATGTGTCCGGCCCCGGCGGGCTGACCATTACCGCCGGTCGTGATGTGCAGGCCGATGCGGCGGCGATTGCCAATGGCGGACGCGGCGCCACCGTGATAGCTGCCGGCCGCGACCTGCAGCTGGGGACGGTTCAGACGGCAGACAGGGTCTTCGCCACCGCGCGGCGTGACGAGCGCAACTTCGTGCGTGAAGCGGGCACCGCCGATATCGGCACACGCATCGACAGCCAGGCCGAGATCGAACTGTCGGCAGGACGCGATGTACGCACACAGGCAGCGGCGGTACGCAGCGAAGCCGGCGCGGTAACGGTCGATGCCGGTCGCGATGTGGCGATAACCAGCGGTGAAACGACCCGCGATATCGCGCAGGGCACGCACTTCCGGCACAGCGGGGCATTCGGATCGTCGAGCAGCACCAAGCGTGACGAGTGGCATGACCGGCAGGTCGTGGGCAGCACCATCAGCGGTACGCAAGTCGGTATCCGTGCCGGTGGCGATCTGCAGGTCAGCGGCAGTGAGGTCGTGTCCGATCGCAGTACGCATCTGCAGGCTGATGGTGACCTCGCGATCGCCGCAGCCACGGCGACCCATGAAGAAGTGCATCTGTCAAAGAGCACTCGCTCCGGACTGATGGGATCGGGCGGTGTCGGCGTGACGATAGGTTCGCGCCGGCAAAGTGCCGAGACGAGAACCGAGAGTACGACAGCGGTCGCATCGACCGTCGGCGCAACCCGCGGCAATGTCGACCTTCATGCGGGTAAGACCGTCACGCAAACCGGCAGCCAGGTACTCGCACCGTCCGGCGACGTACGGGTCACGGGCGGTGCGATCGATGTGCGCGCCGATGCGCACACCGAGACGACGACCACGGCCACGCAATTCCGCCAGTCTGGCATCACGGTCGCCGTGACGAGTCCGGTGATTGCGGCAGCGCAGACGGCGCAGCGAATGACACAGGCCGCGTCGCAGACGAAAGATGACCGTACCCGCGCACTGGCGGCTGCCAATGTCGCCCTGGCCGGCATGCAGGCGGCACAAGCCGTGCAGGCGGGGCAAGGAACCACGATCAACGACAAGCCGGGCCAGATCGCGACCGGCACCGATGCGGCAGGACAAACTACCAGCCGCGACGCGAACGCAATGGATCGCCTGGGCGGACTGCAGGTGGCCATCAGTGTCGGCAGCGCGAAGAGCAACAGCCAGAGCACCCGGACACAAAGCGTCGTCGCTCCGTCGACCGTGGCAGCCGGCCGTGATGTGACGCTGGTCGCGCACGGCGGAACCGGTATGGTCGACAGCGCTGCGCCCCCGGCCTCAACCTCACCCTCACCCTCACCCCTCGGACAACTCGCTCCGGGTGACCTGCATGTACAGGGCAGCACAGTTACCGCTGGCCGGCAGGCCACGCTGCTGGCAGCGCGCGATATCCAGCTCGAAGCCGCCGCCGGTACGACCGAACAGCAGAGCAGTAACCGCAGTTCAAGCGCCAGCGTGGGTGTGCTGATCGACAGTCGCGGCACCTACGGCGTCAACGTGGCCGCGAGTGGTGCGCGCGGATCAGCCGATGGCAGCGAGACCACATGGACCAATGCTCGCGTACAGGCTGGCACGCAGGTGACGATGGACTCAGCCTCTGACACGCAGCTTGCCGGTGCGGTGGTGAGTGCGCCGCACGTGACCGCCACTGTCGGCGGCGACCTGACGATCGCGAGCCGGCAAGACACCAGCACCTACGACTCCCGGCAAAAGCAGACCGGCGGCAGCGTGACGATCGGCCCGGCATCGTCGGCAAACCTGAACATCAGCGACAGCCGGATCGGCAGCGACTACGCGAGCGTGAATGACACCACGGCCGTGCGTGCGGGCGACGGTGGCTTCGATGTGCGAGTCAATGGCAATGCCCGCCTGAGCGGTGGCGTGATCAGCAGTACTGATGCAGCCGTCGCGCAGCAGCGCAACCGCTTCGAAGCCGGCGGCGAGCTGGCGATGGCGGATATCCGCAATGAAGCGAGCTACAGCGCGAAATCGACCGGCGTGAACCTCGGTGCCGGTGTCAGCCTGAACGGGCAATTCGCGCCGGCCGGCACCGGCGTGGGCTTTGGGCACGACAGCGACAGTACGACTAGTGTCACGCGGGCGGGCATCAGCGGCATCGCTGGCGACCAGGCCGTGCGCAGCGGCGACGCATCTAGTGGCGTAGCGAAGATCTTCGATGCACAGCGCGTACAGCAAGAGGTGAATGCGCAATCGCAAGTCATGCTGCAGTTCAGCACGCTGGCGCCGAAGGCGGTGGGTGACTATGCGGCGCAGCGCGCGGCGTCTCTCGCAAAGCAGGCAGCCGCGGAGCCGGACGAGCAGCGACGCGCAGCACTGCTGGCCGAGCAGGCGGATTGGAAAGAAGGTGGTCGCTACCACGTGGCGCTGCATGCGGTCGTTGGCGGACTGGCGGGTGATTTGGCGGGTGCTGCGGGAGCAGGGGTTGCGGCCGCGGCAGCGCCGCAGCTGAACGCATTGCAGCGCGGCGCGGAAGCAAGGCTGATCGCTTCCGGCATCGAACCGAAGACAGCGTCGGCGATAGCCACCGGACTGTCAGCCACGGTGGCGGCGACCTTAGGGGCGGCCGTTGGCGCGGAGGCAGGCGCGGGTGGGGCGTTGTCGGTTGACGCGAATAACCGGCAGTTACACCGAAACGAAGCGAATTGGATTAAGGACAATGCAAAGCGCTTCGCGCAGCAGCAGCGAATCAGCGAGCAAGAAGCGGAAAGGAGATTGGCGCAGCAGGCATTCCGACAAGTGCAGTTTGGAGCTCCGGGAGCCGAGGACTCACAAGCTCGCAGTTTCCTTAGTCAAGCCAACGGGATGCTGACCGCCGATCCTACCTGTCCTAACTGCGGGCCGGGATACATGTTCTATGCAACTCCGGAGCAAAAATTCAATGCCGGGATGTATTCGTCGCAGGCGGTGTCTGACCCGCATATTCTTGAGTTCTACGGAAAGAACGGAATAACACAGCCGACTTCAAAGCAAATTCAGGCAAGCGCAAACATCGATGCCAATACACGGAGCAAGATTGGAAGTGCCACATTGGGGGCGGCTGGCGCAGCGGCTACCGTGACGGCTCCACCGGTGCTGAATTGGTGTCTGGCCTATCCCGTTGCGTGCAACCGCATTGTAATTGCCGGTGGCGAAATAGCTGCGGGCGATGCTTTGGGACCGGCAGGCTTGGGTGTCGTAGGTACGCTTTCAGCAGTGAAGTCATTGCGCTCGGCGGAAGAAGTGAATGCGGCGATGAAGGCACGTGGGTGGGAGCCGGCATGGTCGCCGGGGACGCCGGTCATCGAAATAACACTTCAGCCAGGGACGAGGGTCAACATGGTTATTGATGCGAACACGGCGGAAGCGATGAGGAGAGGACATATGAGTGATGTGGTGCCTGGGGGATGGGCAACCTTCGATGATGTGAACACGGTTGCGACTGATATGCGTCAGCGAATGGCTATTAGTCGCCAATTCAAGCCATCCTCGGACGGGCCTTTCTATGTTGTCGAAATGGAGATTACACAGCCTGTGAAGTCCAATCTTGGATTTGTTGCAGAGCAGACGGAAACCACTGGGGGATTGCTGCGTGGCGGTGGTACTCAAGTGCAATTTGATGAGGCGATTCAAGGCAAAGACCGATTGAATTTTCTCAAGCCGGCATCAACTCCTCGACGCTTAAATTAAATGGGGCTGAAATGAGTGAAATCGAAAATATTCGAGAAATTTGGGATAACGGAGCGTTATCTTCGATTGATATGTTTGGCAACGATGTAGAGCTGTTTAAGCTGGAGACGGGGGCAAAGAGAGTCGTTGGAACCAAATGGAATTACTGTGGAAAGGAATATCAAGTTCCGTACTACGTTCGCATATTGAAAGATAGGACAGGGGTCGTGCATTTCGATCACGGCGATCTGCGAACTGGTCGCATCATCGTTCTAAACGGCGACGGTTCGCGGCGAGCCGTTATCGAGGTACCTCGGATCGATTCAAACTCTCATCCTGAGGACGGTTATCTGAATCTACCCCCAAGCTCTGCTCATTTTGGCGATATTGGATGGGGTTGTGAAGGAAACGACGGACATACCGATTATCTGTTCGACTTCGACTGGCAAACCGGCAAACTGCTGCGCTATGCAAGACCGACACGTCCTTGGTGAATGGTCAGTCTGTCTATCCTGTGCACAAATGTAATTTGGCTTCTTGCTGATATCGATCTGATGTGATTTGGGAAAAAGGAAAGATTGAAAATGAGTGAAATTCCAAGATCCTTGTTTTTCAAGCCCCGTCCGCTACCTTTGGATGTATACGGAAAAGTGGATTTTTCGTTTGAAAAGCAGCCAAGTCTCTCGCCAGCTGAAGAATTTATGGCTATAAAAAATGGCGAACGATTTAAAGGCAGGTTATTTGATTCTGCTCCGATGCTCGATGGAGGAAGAATAATTTTGCTTTACAGATGGGATAAGGATGACACAAATCTGTCTTGGTACGACAGAAGTCATAACGTTTTTAGAATAGATAAAAACAAGCAAATAATTTGGCAAATTGAGCGTGATGAAAAAGGATGTGTCGATTGGAAAGCTGCAAACAAGATGGCCAAGGAAGATGATCCAAATTCTGAAGGCTATGAAGACCCATTTTTAGGAATGAGCTTGAAGTTTTTTGAAGAGCGTCCGCTTCCATACAAAGAGATTTTTAATCCGCAGATCGAAGAAGTCTATTTCGATGCATACGCCCCTGGTCGACAGCTTTGGCTTGCGACCGGTTGGTGGCGGTATCACCTGAATCCTGAAACGGGTATTGCTTTCTGCACAGGTAGGCAGGTCAAGTAAAAGCTTGTACAGCTTTTCCGACTGATTCCGAAATCAGTCTGGTTGAAAGCCGACATATCTCAAATTATTTAAGTCAGCAGACTTCGATAAATTTGTATTGCCGGATTTTCTTCGAAATGTAAATTCTAGATGACTAATTTCAATAGAAGCTGGTTCAGCAACGCGCGTCCTTTGCCTTTAAATGCGGAAGGAAGAGTTGATTTTTCGCTAGAGAGAAGACAGGAAGTATCTGCTTTGCAAAACGACTTTAGTCCCAAGAATGGTGAACGTTTCAAAGGCTGGCTTTTCGATTCCGTTTCCATGCCTGATGGCGACCGAGTCATAACACTTTACAAGTGGGATGATGATGATCCTGAGTTATCTCTGCACGATATGAATCACAACGTTTTTCGTTTAAATAAAAATAACGAAATAGTTTGGCAGGTTCGCCGCGATGAGCGGGGCTACGTAAATTGGGAGTCATGCCATAAACATGCAAAACTCGAATATCCGAATTCAGAAGGATGCAAAGATCCTTTTTATGGGATGAGCGAAAAATTTTTTGAGGAACGGGAGCAACCAAACAAGAAAATTCTAGCTCCTGCCGTGGAAGAGGTATGGTTTGACACCTATGCTCTAGGGCGCATGCTATGGCTTTCAACCGGATGGTATGGCTATCACCTTGACCCCGAAACCGGTGTTGCGGTTTGCACGGGGCAGCAGGTTAGATAGTTGGTGCTGGAATAGTCAGAACGTGCTTGTATAAATTCTATCTGCATCACGAAAAATCACCAAAATTGAGTGGGTAACTAAGGGCAAGCCGTCAATTTCGAAAGTGAAAAAATGAAGTCACTTGTTATTGCCCGCAGATTAGAAATTATCGTGCAGCTAGAAAATGGAAGGCGAATTTCTTTCCCAGGAGAGTGGGCATCAAATTTTGATGTGGACGACGAGGGAAATTTAAAAAAATTTTTTTAAATAAATTTTATGTTGATGATATTCATGGAATAAAAAACAGAATTTTCGATTCTGGAGAGCTCAGTAAAGAGAATGCAAAAGAATGCATTCAAGTGTTGCAAAAAGAAGCCGCCAAAAATGCTTGGCAGATAGTTTGGCCGTCATCAGGCCGAGATCTAAATTGGAAGCTACTCTTGAACGAAGGTGCGTAGCGAGCACAATAAAAAGTAGCAGTTGCTATGTATGAATAGCGGGATCGGAGGTCGCGAAAGCTCTCGCGGCAGTGAATTTAGCGCTCTCGGTGGAGGAAGTGAAGGCAGTGATGAATATACGCGGGTGGGATCCGGCTTGGTCTGCAGGTACTTTTGTAATCGAAGGCGAGATTCAGCAAGGTACAAAGGTCAGCATAATCGTCGATGAGAGCAGTGCCGCAAGTATTACGAAGGCTATGCAATCCGGTGATTTCAGCGGCGTAAAGTTGGGCAGATGGGCGACCTTTGATGAGGTTAAATCCGTGGCTGCTGATATGCGTCAGCGTGCTGTCATCACCAATAAAATTAAGCCTGCGTCGACCGGGCCGTTTTATGTGGTGGAGCTTGAGGTCCAAAAGCTCTTGAGTGCAAATGTCGGATTTGCTAGTCCACAGCAAGACCTTGTCGCACATCTCCGCGGTGGCGGGACACAGGCTGAACTTCTTATTCCTTCGAATGAGAGACAGACCGATTATTTAGTCCATCCTGAATAATTCAGTTTTTATGCGGCACCGACCTCGATGGGGGCATGTGCTCGACATATTTCAACGATCAGCGTCCTGAGCACCTGCCGAATATCAGCGCAAAAAAGCCGCAGCTG